>Ga0160505_100546_pt1 | contig 21129 bp, 12 predicted proteins | sample DIDeMG_FD_108225 | JGI IMG/M metagenome (GOLD analysis project Ga0160505, IMG submission 108225) | Enriched chicken feces microbial communities from UW Madison campus, WI, USA - DID2874_E49_Stillage MG | ecosystem: Host-associated > Birds > Digestive system > Large intestine > Fecal ... | reverse complement strand
TTTATAATAATTGTAATTATATAAAAAAAATAAAAAAAAAAATTAAACTATAAATAAAAAAAAAATTTTTTTTTTAAAAAAAAAAAAAAAAAAAAAAAAAAAAAAAAAAAAAAAAAGATTCAAGCAATACACATATAAAACACCATTCAGATGCTCATAAAAACGAATGGAATAAATTAAAATGTTTGATATAATTTTTTTTATTATTGTCTAACCTGGTATAAAAAAACCTGTTTTTTCCCTGCTTTCATTTTTGTTTTTCCCAGTACTTTAACTCTTCACGTCACTTTTCACTGTTCTTATCACACACGATAAGTTGTCATCCTGCTATACCCAAAGGAAATGAACACGAACAACAACAACAACAACAACAACAACTTTTACAATTCCTCTCCTCTCATAACTCGCAAACAATTTGCTGATATTGCCTACTACCAACCACAGTATCAGCAGGCATTTCACACTGTTCCTGGCCGTATAAAATGTTTTGCTTCTAACTACTCGCCCAACTACAATATGGAAATTGCAGCTCAATCTATAAAAATCCAAATTTCAAAGTAACACCTCCTGGCTATATTCTTGCTGCCCAGCCTGTTACCACTATAAATAATGCTATTACTACTAGATCTACTGTTGTTGCTTCTGCCAATGCGACTCCAAATAGTATCGCTGCTATAACAATGTCTCAGCATTGTGCAAAAAAGCATAAACATCGTAATAAAGTAGTCCGTTGGGCAAAATTACTAGATCAGGAGAAATAGGTATTAGAGAGTAGATTGGGGATAATATATACCGAAACGAAAAAGTTCTAAATTCCTTTAGTTATATCGAAAAGAATAACTGCATCTGTTAACGCAAAATACCGTCTATATTAATTACCAAAAGATACTTTCAAACATTATTCAATAAATCGTTTTTTATTATGATTATTTTATATATATATTTTATATCTTTTTTTATTACCTTTTGATTACGTTAATTATCTCAAAATTATCATAATACCCAATATTGAACATTAAATGCATCTCGTACTTTATTTAATAATTGTATCATTTTTTCTAGCATTTATAAGATACTTTAATAGTAGAGTAATTAACAAAGATGTTTCAGTCCAAGACCTGCTGTCTTTGGATTTTATGAATTATGTTGCTATAGCTGCCACCAGCCCATATACTTATTATTTGGATAGTTGATATTTTGAATCTATTCAGTTACCAATTGCACTGAAAAAGCACTATAAAAAATTCATGCTCCTGACTCTGCTGCAATTGACGCAGTTTAAAAAGGCATATACTGAATTATAAATTAACTGAACTGTGCCAGACTTTTTTTCTTTTTCTTCCTTTTTTCTTTTTTTGTCTTTGGCGTCCAACCCTGGTTAGTGTCGTAGATGCTTTGATTAATTCTAATGTTATACAAATAGTATGCTTTTAATATTCTCTGTTCTTCAAAAAAGGGTTTCTATGAAAATCTAAATTCTGTTTGTTTTTCTTATTTTACTACAATCAGTTTATTGTCCTTACAGTCATTTGTTGTACTCTTCTGATTCTGTTAAGGAATATATCACTGATTCCATAATCAAACAATAACCAACTATCTACTAATGTATTGCATCGCTGGTATCAAAAACTAGGCTCATCAGAAATACGGTAGGGAAATGATGGTACTCTATAGTCGATTTGTTTAGGGCATTTGGAGATTTCCCCACTGATGTTATCAACAAAAAGAGTCTACTATACCTGATTATTCTCGGAAAGCAAAAAAGAAGAGAGGCAAGTTGAAATCCTCGATAGATTCTACCTGGAAATAGAAATCATTAAAGCTATCGGAAATAGACTCAAGTTCAAAAGAAAAATTACGTGGCTTTTAAAACGAGTACATTATGGACAGGTTGAAGCAATTATTATTTTGTACAATGACAGATTCGGAAGATGTGGTTTTGGACATGGCTAATTTGCATACTTTTCCGTAACTATAATTTGAATTAATTGCTTCGAACTTTTATTTTCATATTTGCATGCATCTCTTTTATGGCTTTAACACCCGTACTGAGTCCGCGGTACATCCGGCCCCGTTGAATGTGGAAATTCCAAATGCTTAGTGAGATGACTGCTTGGCCAGTATCGCGGGGAAAAATGCTCCAGAATTAAATACTTTTATGGTCTTGTTTTTTGTTTTATTTTATTTTCTAATTTTTAGATGTTAGCACAATAGACAGACGTGTTATTACTATTTCCATGTTGATTCTCAACATCTTATAATCACTAATTCATAATGAGGACAAAAGAATGTATCATTATGACATGAACAATATGTATACTATTACAAATATTATTTGTGTTAAATTTGAAGTCAAAATTCTGCTACTTAAGTAGTCCTAGCATCAATGAATACTCTTCAAAATATACTGAGAATACGTAGCAAAGTCCTCAAATTTGGAACCAACAGGCTCATGAAGAGATGGCTGGCAAAAAACAGCAAGTGTGTTTCTGCTCACAGTGGTGCCGGTTTTACTACCCTGGACGTAATGGGGGACAGCTTTGAAGTTGCCAGATGTGGCCTCCTGGAGGGCACTACCAGTCTGGAACGCAAGGCAGTCTTTGGGGATATTTACCTTAACAACCTCGCCCTTGCGGTTTTTAATATAAAGACCAGAAGTGGGGTCGGGGCTCTTTGCGAGCTCTTTCAATACCTGGCCGGGAAGGGCAGATTTATTGGTGTCATCAGACTCATCTACAAACTGCGCCGAGGTCAGTGCCGTCAAGCAAGAAAAATCAAAATGCTCGCCGCACCAGCTGTCATCATTATCAAGGGCCTCGGAATTAGCTGGGGGAGGGAAATAGTGCAACAGGCGTGCCTTGGTAGTAGTCGAAGTAGCAACAATATGTTCCAGATAGCCCTTAGGGTATCCATCGAGCTTGCCACCAAATAGTCTATCGACGGCCCTAGCCACATCCTCAGCCACACCAATCATCAATTTGCACAGCGCTTTGAGATCTTGTTGGAAACCTGGCACATCCGTTTCCGCAGGCCAGATACCAGCGGCGGTGTATGAGGTAAGTTTTTCATAACCGTTGAGAAACTCGTTAGGAATTTTCCCATCAGGGTACCCATAGAAAGAACAATTAGTATAGAATGAACCCTTGAAGTTGTCAGGTATGCCGTTGGAAAGAATTTCTTTTCCCAGAGACCAGCCATTTAGAAAATGAGAGTCAGGGTCCTCAAGCTGCGTAAGTTTTTCCTTAGGTAGGCCAGCCAGGTGCGAAGCTGAACTGAGTACCCTGCTGCGCAGCTCCTGGAATTCAGCAGGCAGGTTTTTGACTACAATGATACCAAGAGACTCGGGACCAAAGGCCTCGGGGAGTAATGAATCAGACTTCCCCGAGGCCAAGTCACTAAGTGAGACAACAACTGGTGAGACAGTAACGATTTCTTGTTGAGCCATTATGATTAAGACAATAATATGGTGTTATGAATGGGTGTTGGTTATGGCCATGTACCACTGAAAAACAATCAGGCAGTAAGAAAAAAAGAAAGAATAAAAGAGACAAGAAAAAGTGATTGATTTTATAAAGAACTAAACTGCGACAAAGCAGGGCCTTATGTATTTTATATGGACGGCGTTCGTCTATCAGAAGCGCCCGACGGTGAACTGTTACCGCCTTTAAAATCAGCCAGATTTCCGAGGGCCGTGGGGACCCCGGCGATAAAGGGGAAAAGCCGATTAACGACTTAAAGCACTAATTTAAATTTATATATGTCAGTAGTTAGTCATGATGATGTAATTCTTAGTGATAACCTTATTTTTGTGGACACGCACAATGAAAAAAACAGGGCATCGTGAGATTTTCTTTTTATCACCTGCCCTTTGCTTCCTCCAGGCCTAAACCCCGACATATGCCGAAGCGCCTATTATGAGCAACAAGTACGAACGACTCTCCTTTGACTCTATAGATTCGACTGACAGCATTGACAAGCTGGCCTCCGATGACGTAGAGGGCACCAATCACACAAATAATAATAGCACGCTGTTACCGCCAAGCAGTAGCGGGCATACAAGGAGTATATCAAACCTTTCAGAATTTGACCTAGATGATGAGGATTATGAGCCGACAGCTGGTCTTCTGCCCGAAGAGCAGAACCGGGGTGCATTATCATCGTTTGGAGCAAATGAAGCTCTCATGGCAATCGCGACTGAGTCTGGCAAAAGTGATATGAAAATGGCATTCATGAATATGGCAAATAGTATCATCGGCGCCGGCATCATTGGCCAGCCTTATGCGGTACGACAGTCTGGGCTGATAGGTGGAATTATCTTGCTTCTTGTGCTGACAGTCGTGATCGACTGGACCATCCGGCTCATGGTCGTTAATGCCAAAATCAGCGGCACTGATACTTTTCAGGCAACAGTTTCCAAGTGCTACGGTAAGGTGGGTTTAATTACAATCTCGGTCGCGCAGGGCGCGTTTGCTTTTGGTGGAAGTATGGCCTTTTGTGTCATCATTGGTGATACGATTCCACACGTCATCAATGCACTCTTCCCATCATTCAAGGACATTCCTGTGATTTCCTTTTTAATCAAGCGAAATTCAATCATTGTGATTTTCACAACATTTATTTCATATCCTCTGGCCCTAAATAGAGACATTTCAAAACTGGCTAAAGCCAGTGCATTGGCGCTAGTGAGCATGGTGGTTATTGTGTTGACCGTTGTGATCCGTGGCCCGTCGCTGAACGCAGATTTTAAGGGCAGCTTTTCGCTACCATTGTTGACCATTAACTCTGGCATTTTTCAGGGAATCAGCGTCATTTCGTTTGCATTTGTATGCCATCATAACTCCTTGTTAATTTACGACTCTCTCAAAAAGCCAACAATGGATAGATTTAAGACCGTCACGCACTGGAGCACTGGCGTGTCGATGGTGGCCTGCGTCTTGATGGGCGTTGGAGGCTTCGTGGTGTTTCGTGATAAAACCAAGGGAAATGTTCTCAATAACTTCCCTCCCAATGACATCATGGCCAATGTTGCCCGTTTTTGCTTCGGGTTCAACATGCTGACGACTTTGCCATTAGAGATCTTTGTATGCAGAGAGGTTTTGCTTAATTACTTCTACCCTGAGGCAGAGTTTTCTCGCAAGAGACATATTATTACTACGACCGTGTTGGTGTTTACTGCCATGTCTGTGTCACTATTTACGTGCAACCTGGGCGCGATTCTTGAGCTTGTGGGTGCGTCCTCTGCTTGCGTGATGGCATACATTCTTCCTCCTATGTGCTTTCTGAAGCTATCCGGAAAGGGCCTACGAGAGAAAATTCCATCATATTCGTGTATTGCATTCGGTGTTCTTGTTATGACACTGTCTACTGTGCAGACCATTATTAAGCTCATGACTGAGACCGAGGAAGATCATTGCACAGCTTAGTGTAGTTCGTGGGCAGGCGCCACACGTTCGGACCCTAGGCCAGCATCCGTAGGGATGCCGAAAGACCGCATCTTCACGGCAAGTTCCAGCAAATAGTCAATAGCCTCGTTAATAATCTTAGCTTTCCACACGTTTTCTCCCCACACGTAGATGCCGTGTCGACGCACGATAATGGCCGAAGTTGTCGGGTAGTCAATGAGCGCCTGTTCAAGTGAAGGCGTCAGGTCCTCCTCGTGTGGCACATTCTCAATAATAGGGATAGTCATGGTTTCAAAATTCTCCAAGTATCCGGCCTCCGTGACACGTGGGATGGCCTTGATCTGCTCGACGTTGGAAATCTTGAACTCCTTGTCATATAGCAGCGAGACCATGACAGCAGCCTGTGAATGGGTGTGAATGCACGCTCCCGCGTTGCGCTTAGTGTAGGATGCTAGAAAAAGTGGAGTGCAAGCTGAGGGCTTGTAAATATCAGGGGTCTTGATGTACTGGCCAGTCTTGAGACTCATGACAAACATGTTTTCAGGGCTCATTCTCTGAGTAGAGTCAGTATACTGATTTCGATAGAAGATAATAGACTATACATACCTCTTTCTGAACGCCCGACGGAGCTAGGTAAATATTATCACTGCAAAACACTATAAGTAACTCAATAATCTAATAGATAAATATGCTACTCACCCTTCTCTGATACTCATACCGCCGCCAGTGCCAGTGACCCAGTTCTGATCGTAGAAAAGCTTACACAGCTCGCAAATCAGGTTAGCAGGATGGTTGGGATCATGAGAAATGACAAGCTCATCGGGGCCGGAGGCCTTTCTAACAACAAGAGCAGAAGACATTTTTTCAAACCTAGCAAGAGCACCGACTGGTATGATAATGGGAAGAAGTCACTCTGGTCGAGGAAGAAGAAGAAGCAAACCATTTTTTCTCTCGAGAATTGGCATTTTTGACAAACTGCAAGTAAACGTGTATAATCACGTGATTATAAGCAATTGAAATTTTTGTTTGACGCGATTCCTCACCTTCGTAATATATTCTTGGTCCCATCCATTGTGCTATTCACTGCTGGGTCAAACACAAAACAAAATGCCTACAAGACCCCGTGTATTTTTAGATATCGAGAGTAGAGTCTCGTCAGGCCGAGTTTTTTTTGAGCTCTATAACGATCTTGCTCCCAAGGCAAGCGAAAATTTTAGATGTCTCTGCGTCGGCGATCAGATCAGCCGCAAAGCCTCGCCCGCAAACAACAATACTGACAGCGGCACAGCGTCCGAGTCAAAGAAAAGCAAAAAACAAAAGCAAAAAAAATTCAGTTTAAAGAATGTTCGATTCCACCGTGTTGTTGCGCCAGAATTTATTGTTCAGGCGGGCGAGGACCTTGACGGCGAATCCATCTATTACAACGCCGAAACAAAGAGCTATTACTTTCCGGGTGAGAACAACAGCGAGCCAGTAAACGAGAGTGGCATTTTGTGCATGGCCAATGAAAATGGCGATCCTGATAAGAATACAAGCCAGTTCTTCATTACTCTACAGAAGGGGCTTGGGATTCAAGGCTGTACCGTCTTTGGCCGTGTTATACGCGGTATGGAGGTGCTGGAGGGCCTTGAAGATGTGATAGTTGATGAGGAGGACCGACCAGTACAGGGTGACGAAGTTTTCATAAGACGAAGTGGTGAACTAGAGTTGAAAAAAAGCAAAAGCGTGGAGACGGCCAATGCTACGACTGAGACTGCTACAAACGAAAATAACAATGCTGATACCGACGAAAAGCCCTTAATACATAATCCTTCCAAAGGAGATGCTGTCGAAAACGAGTTAAATACAAATGCTACTGTCGAAAAATTGACAAAAGATGAGACTTTAAACGCGCAAAAGAGCGGAGATTCTACCGACAAAAGCTCAGAACAACCAGAATCAACGTTTACTGAGAAAAAATCCGAATCATCTGAGAATTCAAGGCCATCTCGTGATGATAAAGCGACTTCTCGACGGAGCAGAGATGACTATGACCAAAATCGCTCGAGCAGGCGCGAACGGGATGAGCGACACAGATATGACCGTGACGACAGAAGCCGGTATAACAAAGATGACAGGAGTCGATACGATAGAGATAACCGAGGATACGAGAGAAATGATAGAGGCAGATATGATAGATATGACCGTGCCCACTCCAGTCGGGATGAACGTGAAGATCGCCGCGGGCGCTGGGACGACCGCAGACTACAAGCACCGCGTAAATATGAAGATCGATCCGAGGACAAAAGCCAACCCAAGGTCATTTTTAAGGGTCGTGGCTCAATGAAGTACAAGGATCGCGAGTTTGGCCGACTCTGAGTTGTTAGAAACCCATTAAAGTGGCATTGAATCGAAGTTGCAACGGAAGTAGCCTTCAAACCGGGCCCTGCGCTCAGTCTTAAGTGATTGATTTTGCGTCACCGGCGCTGCCATAGCAACGGTCACTCCTTCATTAAGATCTAAAGACCCAACCCAAATTATGAAACACCAACAAGTCAATCACCTCAGGTTTACGCTTATGAGCGATAACCAAGTTGCCTATCATCGTCATGCCAAATTGACCAGATTTCAGCTATTTTTTTTTTCTTTTTTTTTCCCTACCCCTACTGAATCTACATCTGCTGTGAATCTTGCCAGCCTCCTACCCATGTTCCCTCCCGAAAAAAAAATTTTTATTCGCGAACAAAACGTAACAGAAATATAAAGCCATCAGCATTGATTTAAAGATCCTTTTAATACAGTCTCAGATTGCCATGACGGCCTCTTCGCCGCCATCACATTTCAAAGTAAGTAGAAATCATTAATTGAGTCTTTGTTCAAGCATGACAAGACCCACGAGATTCAAGACTACTCACACATGGACTGCTGTAGAGTGCACATAAATCTGTAGCTTCCAGAAAGGTACGTATACTCGAAAACACACCTTAATGGTTTCAAGAATCTGCCCGTATTCATGCCTCAGCAAGTTAACACGACAATACAGCATGCGCATCGACTGAAATTGCGGCTACGACTAGCATATTATAAGGTCCGAACGAATCAGATAGACTTGCCACTTCATTCCCTGCCATTACCAGTACCATCGTCTCCACAACAAGGTTCAGTCGGACCCGAGGACCCCTGCGACGTGCACAAATGTACACCGTTCAAATATGACCACGCTATCATCGCAGCTGTGGCAGCGGCAGCCGACACAAAACTGGCAGATCCAATCCCGGCCATGACCCCGCCGGTGCTGACATGGAGTAGCGGTGGTTATAGCAGCCTGGGCCGATATCTTGCAACCAGTGGGGCAACAGTCTCCGCAAGCACGGCAATGGTCACACCAGTGAAGCAGCAGCACTACCCTTTTCATCTTGGTACCACAACTGCCTCTGAAAATATCGTTGGCAGTGCTAACAGTGGAACAAGCATCAATAACAACATTAACGGTACTGACTGGGAAGCCGGCGGGATTCTCAACCTTGACGACTATGGCGATATTACTACGACCCCGGCGGCAATGGTAGCCAAGTCAAAGGCGGCTAGTAGCCTACTTCAATTGAACCATTTTCAGGAATTATAAAACCGAAGTAGACAATGTGTGGTTTTTTATAAATCTCCGACATTTTTATTTTAAATAATATCAGCATCCAATAGCATAATAATTAAATGAATATATATTCATTTATAGTATATATAAGTATTCCTATTTTTTTATATTTTCTTTGGGCCAAGTGAGGATCTCCACTCATGCAAATGAGTAGATATCATCAATAGCCTTGCGGCGGTGCTCCGATGGTGCAAACAGCGCAGTGATTAGTTTCACCAGCTCCTGCACAGTAAAATCCACTAGCGAATAGTTCTTGTACAAATGTAAAATTTCGGCCAAACGACTCTGCAAAATTTCAGCCAGGTACTGGCATTTGATCAGCGAGGGGGTATAGTAAAGAGCAAGATCACGAGCCGAGCCCGATGGGTTCGTGGGGTCTGCAAACAGATTTTCAAGTTGTTCAATCACCTTCAGCAGCTTTGCCAGCTCAAGTGACTCTTCTTCGGAAATACTGTCAAGGTCTTCAATGTCTTGGATCAATGTTGTGCACAAGTATTCAAAAAGTGTGCCGATCGCCTTGACACGTTGGGGGAAACTCGTAAACTCCGTCAGCTCGTCCGAAAGCTCATTAAACAAATTAATACTGCGTTCGATAGCGGCTTGGCATACAAACAGGTTAGCTTCTGGGCTACAGTCACGGAATCCATTACTTTTTTGTAATATTTCATCGAGACGTTCTTGCCACTTGATCAACTCCGCAGTTAGACTTTGATTACAGCTAGTCACAAGTTTGGTGCGTTCTGTGTCGAAAAACTTGGTGCTAAATTCGAGTACTTCGTTATCCAGGAAGTCAATCAACAAAGTTAAGTCGTTGTGGATTATAAACTTGCTGGGAATTGACTTGTAGCCCAAAGAGCTAAGAGCTCGAAATAAGCCAAGTAAATCGGAAACGTGCTTAGCAAGCGATGCAGTGTTGCTTGAAGAAGTAGAAACTTGAGCCTTGTATTCATTGACAAAATCTTTCACAATGTCGCTAATGATTCTTGGAAACTCAGTAGTAGTACACAGCATGGCATTTTGGCGCTCACGCTCGACTAGATCATCGATAGCCGTCTTGGTCTTTGGGGGAGTTTCCACCTTTTTGTTAGGAACAACGTTTGAAGGTCCAGTCACAGGTTTTTCTTCGTCTTCCTCGCCCCAGCCCCAGTCTTCAGTCTGTTGCTCCAATTCAGGGTCCTTATCAGAGAGTCCAATATCTTCTTCATCATCTAAATTCCACCCATCCTCATCTTCATTCCATTCATTATCCCAATTGTCAGCTTCCTTTTCTGCTTCAGCAACAGGAACTTCTTGCTTTGATGTAGTGTTTTTGGCCGATGGGTTGAAATCATTATCATCAGTACCAAATTGTGGATACGGCACCCTGTGGAGTCTAACATGTTCTGTGCTTTGTTCGAGCAGGTAGTTTCTGATTTTGTCCATGTAAATAACCTTGCGATGTGTAATCCACTCACTGGGGAAGTTGGCTATCCACTGACTGAGTTCTCTTGGGTCTTTCCAGCCAGCGCCCGCCAGGGTTGATTCCAAAATTTTCAGGCCGGCAAATCCCTTCTTGAACTCTTCTAACTCACTTTCATCATCAGGGAGTACGCTTTGAAGTGTGCTATTGCATAGAGTTGATACCAACCGCGTTGAGATCCGTTTAAGAATCAGGCTGTAAAGCTCATCAATCTGTTGCAGATGAGTACTGAGATACTTGACTAGTAGAGTAAGCTGGTCTATTACGGTAAAGAATGTTTGTGGTCCTGGAGCGAGGGTACTGTTCGTCAATCGTCGTAGAACCAATCCAGTTTCAGGTGTAGATTCGACAAGCTCAGCTTTCAATTCCAAAATCGGCATGAGCAGGTCATCATTAACAAACTCCACAAAAGACTCCACCCTGGGTTCCCCTGCTATGATCCGCTTATTTGGTGGTGTATTACGCAGCTCAGTGTCTAACCGCAGCACTGCCTCCAAGAGCGTGCTGAAATCTATAATGTTACCGTCAATCTCAATATTAGTACCTATTGATAGTGTTGTTTCCTTGTCACCCTTTTCGTAATGTATAGCGTGGCCCCAGGCTGTAAGAATGGTCTGCTTAATTCGATCTGTTTCATCGTCAATGTGTCGGTAGAGCGCCTTGATCAGGCGCGGTCGGGGCTCGCCCCGCACCCAGCCACTTTCAGTCTCAAAAGTTTGCAGTCTATGTCGGACTTGTTCAATAGACGTCAGCGATGAGTCGAATTCTCCCAGGCCCACGAGCGTTTCAACCTCTCGCAAGCCTTCGCGGATCACCCACAGCTTTTCAAGCACGGAGGAACTGATGATGCCGTTGTGCTGAATAGTGTCCAGTAGTGCAGTCTCAGATGGTGTCAGTTCTAGTTTTTCGCCTAGTGCAGTGTAATCGAATTGGGTCTGCTGAGAAATGAGGTCGTCAAATTGCGTCAGAAAGGATTGCTCAAGCTCTGCGGCGATCTGCTCTGCGTGGTCGTCAGTAAACAGGTCGTCGTACACGTCGTCGGCAACGCCCGCTGCAAGATCGGCTTTTGTAAGCAGCGGGACATTTTCCGGGTGTTCGAATTGTGATAGTAGTATTGTCGCCATGATTTGTAATGGTTTAGTGGCAGGCAAGCTGATGATCTGGGCCAAATGATGGTGAAGTTTGGGGGGAGACGAAATTTTGGTTGACGTGGTGCGTGTAAATACAAAGTTTTCTGAATTTGGCAAAGGCACAGAAAAAGCTCATGAAGTCCGACAAAATCACTACAAACCAAGATATCCAAACCAATAAGCGTACCTGAGCTGATGTTTTGTTTAACCTCATATTTTTAACATAATAAATTTTAAAAACGATTGAGTTATATTTGTTGTTAAAACAGTTTTTTGTAGTTAATCGTGGAATGTCATGTCCTAGTGTATGGAGCCAATTCTTGATCCCCTTAGTTTATGATTGGGGTAATTGAACAACCGACTGTGCTTAACATTTCATTTCCTCTCAAAACTGACTTCTGGTGATGATGATAAAATAACAAAATTCAACTCAAACGATTCTCATAGTTGAAAAAGAATATTTAAAGCTTTTAGAACTTCATGTCAGAATCGCGTAGCTTATCATTATAGATCGCATAAGTCTTCAATAAAACAACACCAGGCAGCCAAAGGCATTTAAATCAACTTTATAACTTAGTCATAAATGGAGTTTTCTTTTATTTGCTCAAATCAAAGGTTTTATTGGAAAACAAATTTGGAGAGTCCGTGCAATGCTTGATCTTTTTAGCTTTGATGATCGGATAGTTCTTGTGAAGGTTCATTGAATTGTTGTCTATTCACATTTACAAACTGATATCCTGCAATAATATAATCATTCGTAAATACTTTTTACAAAACATAATTTCAGACGTAAACCAAAAAGAACAAGAAAAGTTACCTTTACCGCAGGGATATAACAAAAAATACCAATGATGATGACGGGACCTAGGTCCGACTAAAGCAGTATCAGAGTCGGGACCCAGATTAAAAGAAATAGTTACAAATAAATAGTTGCAAATGCGTTACCCTGAAAAATGCTTTATCACTATATAAAAGAAACAACTTTAATTGACTTCCAACTCCCTCTCAAACTCCTCCACAAACAACCGCACCAAAATAATAGCCAAGATGGAACGAGACTCGCGAGAAAGATCACTTGCTAATGTAGGTACTCAATGGCTTGGTGAAATCACAGGTATAATACTCAATTGGTTCTTTTTTTTTTTATCACGTCTAGCCATTGATCTATTTTGCTAATTGCCACTTTTTTTCAGGTCGCCCCATTGTCGATATTGCTGAGAAAACAAGCAAACATCAGGGCCAGGCAAAAACGGCCCGCCTTTTACATATCATTCGTCACAGTGCTGATCTGCCGCAGCAGGCACTGGAACTGCTGCTGAACCATCTGCAGACGAGTGGGTCACGGGATACATCCAAGATGCGCGGCACGGCGCTGGGGCTCGCGAACTTGGATCCCGACAATGAGGCGGCAAAGCATGCCAGTGAGTGGATTGCATCACGCCAGCGTGATACACAGCTACGAAAGAACCATCTTATAGAAGAACTCAATCAAGCGTCAGCCCAAGTATACAGTTCTAGCATGGCCAAATGCTATGAACAACTCGCCGAATTGGCGTTTAGTGCTGGCGAGTTTAATGATGCTCAGTCTTACATTTCGCAGCAACGCGACATTCTTATGGAGGCCGACGATAGCCAGATTATTCTCAAGCTAGCCATGATTGCCTTCTTTGCCGGTCGTGATACATCGGCGCGCGCATATACAGAGAAACTAGCGCCAACGCTGGTGGAGAAGACGGGATTGTTCAAGGAGACTCCCCTGGCAACTCGGGTCGGCGCCATGCTGGGAATGATATATTTCAAGCACGGCCACTTTCGACAGGCAGTAGCACTCATGCTTAATCTGGCACCTACGCAGATCGAAAAGATTTCGGATATTACAACAAGCGAGGATATTGCCACGTACATTGCGCTAGGGGCCCTGGCCACGTTCAGCCGCGCCGAGCTCAGCTATCTCAGCAAAAGCGACTCAATGTTTCTACTACTAAGTGAGCGAGCGCGACAAAACTTTTCTGATTTGATTGGGCTTCTACTCAACTCCAAATTTGCCGAATTGTTTAAAGAGCTTAACCGCTACAAGATTGACTATCTACTGGATCCATTGCTCTACACCACATTTAACGAGTTGTTCTACCGCATCCAGCTACGTTGTTTTGTCCAGTACCTCTCTGTTTTCAGTACAGTTTCAATGGCTGAGATGGCCCAGGCATTCGATTACAGTCTCGAGGATCTTGAGCAGGAGATTACGCAACTTATTGAGACGCGATCGGTAAACGTCCTGATTGACCAGAAGCGCGGAATGCTCGTGTGTCGTTCGCAGGATGATATATCAAACCTTGTCAATAGCGCGGAGGGCGCCGCGCAGCGCTACCTCGCAGAGAGTAAAACCCTGTTAGCGACTCTGATCTAGTAAAATGTAGATGGTTCAATAATAAATGTCTATTATTACCAAAAGAAAAAAGAAAGAAAAAAGTGCAAACGTGGGAGGGAAAAATCACCACTTGTAAAACAGCTTGACAGATTCATTCGCAGTTTGATACTGGTAGGAATCTTCTTTAACATTATCATCAATATTGGCAGGGCCACTTGAGACCGTCATTGTACCCGTGACGTCGTCAGCACGACCTGTGGGCAAGGGGCGAATGCTGACGGCCACGGTGGCTTGGTAAGCCAGATCTGTCAGAAACGCAAGCTGGTCGCTTTGGTTCTCGGGGCCCAGCGCAGACGAGCCCAGGAGCTCGGCATCAGCATTGCAAAAGACAAACAGGTTGGCAGAGTAAGAAGCGAGATGGGCCACAATGTCGGATACCGCGCGGGGGCTCAGGCCCAGCGGCACCAGCAAGTCGGGCGCCTCAAGCAGGATCAGCGTCCGACCCCTTTTCAGGGGCAGCGTTGAAATCCCTTGGTCAATGTTGGTTTTGATTTGGTCGCTGGTGATAGCAGTGCCAGCAGCTCCTGTAGCCACGCCAAATAACTGTGATGCCAAATCAACAACCCGAAAGTTTGGCGCGGTGCAAAGATCAATCCCCATTTTGAGTAGTCCGCGTCGATAAATCTCGGGAGACGCCATGGTCGTTGTCACCAGCACCACAGTCTCAGGGGAATTTGCGCTGACTGGGCTTCTGAAGCTGCTGCTTTTGTTGTTGCTGCTGGATAGAGCCTGGCCCAGAACTGCCTGGACCAGCCAGGCGTAGGAAGTGTGCAGGTTGCTTGTAACTACTGTGATAGCTGCCGCAGCGTCGCCATTGCTAGTGTTGTTAGTCTCCTTGTCGCTAGAGGTTGGTGCCACGGCAAAAATAGATCCGTCTTTGTAAAATGCAACGTCACGGAAAGTGAATGATTTTTGGATTGACATGGTATTGGTCTATATATTAACAAATGGTGGATCGTGTGTAGCTGTGATTAGTGTTTTGTTCAAGGTCACACAGACACTGGGAAAGTTAGAGCTGGGAGTAAAAAAAAAATAATAATAAGTTTATTGCCTATATTGTAAGTTACAATATTTTATGCAAACGGCACTTGGTACTTGTCACTTGGAGTAATGCTGCGCAACGCTGATTGACCTGAGATCTAGAAACACCTGCATCCTACTGTCAACAAATCCTTGCATACTGCCAGAATTAATAATGAATGTTGCCAGGTTGGAGACCTGAACGATTCAATAAATTTTATGAAAAGGAGGTTTTTCCCCTTTACACGTTTATTTTAGGAGAATCATGGAACATATTTCTCTCTACCCTTCTTATAAGATCCTCTTGTAATACCAGACGTACCATCAGGTTTCGACGTTTCTCGATAATTATCGTCACAGATTAAAAAATCCCCCTTTTTAAAGAACGGCTTTGAGAGCGGATTACCACTGTCAGAGTGATCAAGATCAGTAGAAAGTCCTACAGGTTCCAGCAACTCCGCGCAGTCTTTTCGTGCTTTTTTTTTTTTTCTTTCTTTCTTCATCTCACGCTCTCCCGACCAATCAATTTTCTCTTTCCCCCTGATACAATGAGTGGTTCAACTACCCACTAACAAAAGGCAGTATTAGCAGGTTCCCCAGGGAATCACGCGGTTATCTTATTAACAACATTAAAGACGACATCTATCTCGCTGCCAAACTGTACGGCGACCCATTTGAGGCTCGTCCAAATATGGAGGTGTTCCACAACACTTTAGCTAGAATGTTTGCTTGGAGTCATCTCGAGCTCTACATCATTGTTGCCTTCAAACCGGACTTGTCCTCTAAGAAGGCGTTTCTAGCTGATAAAAGTAGAATTAAACGCGAGGGAGCGGCCGAAAAGTTCCCTTTTCTAGATGGGGATCCCTACATGCTGTCTTCCTTGATTGATGTGGTTGACGATGACCACCTACACAGCTTGTGGATTACGGTTCAATGGGAACTTACTCAGCTCGTCCTGACGGACCTGCGACTCGACAGGTACACTGAACGCGTCGGTTTTAAGTTTACATTCGCATCAACCTACAAGCATATGATAATCTCTCTGAGATCATTGCAGATATGATGTACTCTGAGATCATTGTAGATATGATGTACTCTGAGATATCAAACGACAATCAAGTTTCAAAAAAATTATTCTTTTTTAAATAATTCTTGGTTTTTATTTTGATTGTTGTTTTTGTACCTTGTCTACTAGCCAGCCAACTCCTTTGATGACTGATTGAATGGACGAAAATAAATTACTCAAGCGAGCCATGTCAGCTACTGTTATTCTGAGTGCTGCGTTTTAATAATGTATCATTATGATCCCGGTCATCACCCATCTAAAACAGAAGCCTATCACGATTTTTACAATTATGGAAATAAGTGATCTTGTTTTTTGAGTTAGTGTAGCTTTGGGGTTGTTTATTCTGGGGTGATCGGCGGAAATACAACAAGAGTCCAATTGATGATAGGTTCAGCTCATATTTGCCAAAGACTGTTTTGGTAAATGTTTTAGGTGATGTGTGCCACAATGCCGTCTTAACTGCCCAACTATAAGTAATCCCTTTGTGTGCAGATGCTTTTTTTAAGCTTGGTGGTACAAAGCCTGCTACAAGGCCCCGAGGATCTAATGGCTCGGATTAGTCCAAATCTCCTATAAAGCATTCGCAGGGATACAGACCTAATTCATGTGAGTAGAATTGACAACAAAAAGATTTAGTTGGACTATAAAAAGCCAAGGCATTTTTTTTTTTATTATTATCTAAAACAAGGTGAAATAATTAAATGGGTAAATAAGATAAAATAATAATAAAAAGGACCTATCGTTGGTGGTAGCAACCAAGGACTGTTCTTGACAGACTGAAAATCTCACGGCAGTTTTGTATATGCAAGATTTGCGCTCAGTTTGTTTGCTACGATCAAGTTGCGTTCTCGTCACGAAAAGTTTTCGGTGTAGCCGTGTCGCTTGCATAAAATGGAAAACCAGAACTACGCACGAAGCAGCCATTGTTGTTTTAAAGAGACAGGAAATAAGAACCATAATAAACATGATAAGAATAAACATGATAAAGTAACAACCATGATAAAGTAGTAAACAAGATTTAAACAAGTATATGAAATCAATAAAAGTAATAAACATGATATGTATAAAAAACAGTTGAGATAAGACACAGTTGACGATGCGAGATAAGGAATTAAAAAGAACCCACCAAGCAACCACTGAGTCACACTGGGTCTCAAAGATAATAAACCACCCATGACTTTCTGCAGTTGGCGTACATCAAACACACTTGCATTCTTTATTATCACGGTCAAGCGCTTCAAGTTTGGTTTTTATTTCAACCTAAACCAGCCAGCAGAGGTTTCTGACTGGTTTTTAAGTCTCAGACCGTTGCAACGGTTATTTTATACATAGATATCATGTTTATTACTTTTATTGGTTTTATCATACTTGTGGTTTAAATCATGGTTATTATTATTATTCTTTTGCTGCTGCTGCACTTTTCCCCTGTGCACACCACATGGTAATGCAACTTTTTACACCAGAAAAAGGTGATCGCTCCCCCATCAGCAGCAGCACACACCCCAGTGGCACCAAAGCAGCAGACCGTGCACCCTCGATAAACTCATGATTCATCTCATCTCCAGGCACCCCCAGTTTTCTTGCTGGCACCCTTTTGTGGATGGTATCGCGCTGGCTGGTCTAGATCTGACGCTGGTATGGAATCGCGAGGATGGTAATGCGTGGCTGGGTCCTGCGTATACCATGGAAGCAGCAAAAGACGCTCAAATGTCACCAACCAAACCCTCTTTTTTTTTTTTGATGACCGGATGTGCAGTCATGCAGTGGTTATTATTGTCGGGAGAAGGAAACTCCACCTTGGCTTCGAGAACCCAGCGGTAACAGGTTGGAGCGCTAAACTTATAGCTCAGACTATTTGTTTCCTTGTTCAAGATAAACTCGTGCTGGGCTCTTATCATGGTGATCTGTTCAGCTGCCCACAGCATAACCGAGGCCTTTAGTTTATTGGCGTGCACGCGGCGAGGTGGGATTACAAATTTCTGAAAGAGGATTAGCGCCGTGAGTTCTTTTTTAGAGTTGCAACAAGGGAATACAAAAAGAAAATAAACAAAAAAAATTAAATAAAAAATTAAAAATAAATAAAAATCAAAAAAAAATAAAAAATAAAAAATAAAAAAAGAGTACCGATTCTTGCACCCTTGAAGACTTCCAGACCTTTTGTAGTCCCAAATGGTAATGAATACGCCAAACCCGATACCAAGAGCAAGAGAATGTGCTCTTTTTCGGCCTTGTATTAATCTTTGATATTTATTTATTCGGTTTTCTTCTTATTTATTTCTATACTCTCCTTTCCCCGACTGTTTGCAGTTATATACCACTCTCTTCCTTCTCCCCCTACGAGTGCTTCCGTAGAAACACGACAACTTGACAAACTTGCTTCCATCATGGCCACACAAATGCAGCGCCATCACACAGCAGCCACGCTGCCCGCCCCCGACCGCACAGCACAGTTGCCCCGCCGGTCTATGGGCAACTGGGACCTTATCAGGACTCTTGGTAAAGGTAGCATGGGTCAAGTTGTGCTTGCTCGCAACCGCAACGCTCTCTCTGAATTTTCGGCCGTCAAGATCATCCCGCGCGACCCAAACTGCCCCAACTCAGACACTGACACGCGCACACGCCGGGAGGCCACGCTCTCGGGCCTACTCTCGTCCCATCCCAACATTATCAAGCTTTATGAGTCACAGCTCTCTGGAAACCACTACTATCTGCGCTACGAATACGTCTCTGGCGGCACGCTCTTTGATCTTGTGTCCCGATCAGGCCCACTCACCGAGCCCCATGCCCGCAGCATTGCCCGGATGATTGCCTCTGGCATCCAGTACTGCCACGGTAACAGCGTGGTGCACCGTGACCTCAAGATTGATAATATTCTGCTCACGCCGAACGGCGAGGTCAAAATTATTGATTTTGGCCTGGCTAGCACTTATACCAGCGGCAAGCCCATGCATACCCACTGCGGGTCCCTCTATTTTGCGGCGCCAGAGCTTCTGGCTGGTCAGCCGTATCAGGGTCCCGCAGTTGACGTGTGGAGCTTTGGCGTCGTAATCTACGTGCTCGTCGTGGGTCACATGCCATTTGATGACCCCAGCAGCATCCCCGCTCTCCAGGCCAAGATTAAGCAAGGTCAAGTGGAGTATCCCCCGTGGCTGTCAGAAGATTGCAAAAGCCTGCTGACCCGCATGCTCACAGTTGACCCTGGGCGTCGCGCAACTATGGAAGAAGTTGTCGCCCACAAGTGGATGAACCTGGGGTTTTCGAGTCCAGTCGATTCCCATATTCCACCGCGCCGAGCGATCGAGCTGCCACTGGACATGGCCGTCGTGCGTGAAATGTCGGCACTTGGCTTTGGGTCCGAAGAGCAAATTTTTACCGACCTTGTGGCCGTGACCAAGATGGAGAAACAGGAGGTGAGTGCTCTCACGTCTGTGTACTACCTCGTGTCAGAGAAGCACCAGAAATACCAAAAGGGACCCACGACGCTGGTGGGACGCATCTCGTCTTTGCAACGGAACTCGAGTCATGCACGGGGCAACAGCCTCAAAAAGCAGGTCTCACCGCAGCATCAGGCGCCGCTTTCACCTAAAAAGCAGCCATCACCGCCAAAGACATTCCTAAAGCGGTTTAACACCACTAACAGTCCCTCGAAAAAGAAAATACCCATCACTATGGCGATAGCCATGCAGCGCCAAAGCTACGTACCTTCAAGTCACGCGACTCCAGCCCCCGTGATGGCACTGGCAGAGCCCATGGCGGCCTCTCCCATCAGTGCCAACGATGGTCTTGAGCGCAACGGCAGTCAGTCAAACACGCCTCGGCGCTATCACACGCGCGGACGCAAGCCAGGCTCGCCCCAGAGCCCCACATCCAGCAACCAATCTGACTCGCAGCGGTCGCCGGCAGCTGAACAGCGCCGCAGCCGCATGGAGGAGATTGGCGCGTTGACCGAGACCCCCAAGTCGCTCTCACTAAAGGGCCTTTTCTCCGTGCAGTACAAGACTCACAAGCCCGCCACGTTACTGCACACGGAGCTTGTGCGTGTGCTGGAAGCAAAGTCGTTACAGGGTGTGCTGAAAACCTTTGAGCCCACTAACAAAGGTAGTTGCACGTTCCAATGCTCCGTGGGAGTCTCTGAGCGGCCCAATAGTGGCAATGAGTTTGAAGTAGCAATTGTCCGGATTCCTTTACTCTCACTGTATGGGCTTCAGTTCAGTAAGCCTGGTAATGCCAGTACAAGCTCAGGTAGTATCAGCAGCAGCAGCAGTTCTTGGAAAAAGTTGGTTAAAGAAATTGTCTCCGGTATCCGGCTGTGAGAAGGTAGCTTGTACGTTTTTCTGTTTTCTACTTTTTTTTATTCCCTCATCAGTTGTTTCTAGAGTATAGATCTGATTTTCTGGCTGCCCACACAACTGTATTATTTATTGACACAACTCTTTCGCCGAGCGTTCTGTTTTTTATTATTATTATTGTTATTAGTTATGGTTTTTATGATTTTCTCAGTTGTTGGTTAATGTTTTATTTTTGTATTTGATATATGACTTTATGTATTTTGACTTTTTTTTTTTTGGACAATAGAACTCTGTAAGTTTTTAGTTGTTTTTTATTTTTGGTTACTTTTGTTGCTTCAAATCTTTGCTTTTAGCGGGTTTTTTGTTTTTTTTGGTTTTTTTGGTTTTTAATTTTTTATTGCTTGGCTTGTGACACATGCTCTCGATACAGTTGGAAACAACGTTAACTTTATCCCCAAAAATAAAAAAATAAAAAAAAGAAAAAGAATTTACCGGCCCCAAAAACCCAACGTGTGTTGAGAGAGCACCGGATATAGCCATACCAACGGCACGTGGAACTGGTCCAAAGTTTGCGGGATCCAGAGATGTTGTTGTTTTTGTTGTTGTTGTTGTTGTTGTTGTTGTTTTGTTATATACGTGCGCGCATTTATGGAGCGCCATGGTCTTTGACAGAGCAACAACCAGTTGTTGCTTTCTTTTTTTTT
>Ga0160505_100545_pt1 | contig 21168 bp, 11 predicted proteins | sample DIDeMG_FD_108225 | JGI IMG/M metagenome (GOLD analysis project Ga0160505, IMG submission 108225) | Enriched chicken feces microbial communities from UW Madison campus, WI, USA - DID2874_E49_Stillage MG | ecosystem: Host-associated > Birds > Digestive system > Large intestine > Fecal ... | reverse complement strand
ATAAAAAAAAAAAAATAATAATAACAAAAAAATTAAATCATTTTCTTTTGTGCTTTATTTTTTATTATTTTTTTATTTTCATTACTTTTTTTTCCTCTTCTATTTCACTATCCATACCTCCATCCCCACCGTCATCACCGTCTATCCGTGGCCGTTATTTGATCTTCACCAGACCTCGAGAAGAACAACTATCGCCCTCCTTCGCTTGTCTCACCACCATTTTTGTCTACTTCTCCAGACAGAACCATGACCAGAAGACCCCAGCGTTGACCGACCCCAACAGCAGCACGAACCTCGCCAGACCGGCCTCCATTGCATTTACTTCATGTCAACAACACTAATTTCTCTGCATTTTCCCGATCATGACCCTCTACGCACCCGCTAGCGCCCAGAGTCCCCGTAATACGTCTAATATTTCTAATACTTCTAATGCCTCTAATCTATCTACCACCCACTCTAACGACCTGCTCTTCTCACCTTCGGCAGCCTTTGCAACGTCTCCATCTTCGCTCAAGACCTTTAAATCCAACACAGATCTGCCCCGGCTCCATCCCTACCCTGTGACCCCCAACACCGCGCGCTCCAATTCGCTTCAGCTGCCGAGCTTTGCGAAACCTGTCCACCGCGCACAGTCGTCACCAAACCTTATAAACAAGAAGGCACCGTTGCCAAACGCGGGCACCAGCCCTGCCGCCAAGCTTGCATCGCCACTGGCAGTCAACTACGATCCCGAGGGCTACAAGATTGCCTCACCTATTCCTAGAAACCTACTTGATAACCGCATCTCGAACGCGTCGTCTTCTACCACCATCACGTCGACCACGACTTTCAGCTCCTACTCAAACCGAAGCAGTAGCAGTAGCAGCAACGTAAATAGCGCCAAGCCGCATATGGCTGTAGCCTTCCGCCCGGCTTACCTCGACCACCCAGACCAAAAGATGCCTTCGCCGGTAGTCAAACACGCGCCAACAGACTCGGACTCATACGCGTCCGCCATAGACATTATTAACGATTATACTGACGACCTCAGCATGCGGTCCCTGGCGTCGTCCGAGGACGTAAGCACGAGGTCCATTCGCACAACTAATACAACCAACACTACTAATCCTAACCCTAATCTTCCCGGCACCGCCCGCGCATTTGTGGCATCGTCAAAGCTGAACCCGCGCTCTGTGATCCAGGCGCCAGACTCGTCACGCGATCGCTATGGCTTTAAAAAGGAATCCACACACATCTCTGAAGCCGACTATAACAAATGGTGGTCCGAGTACCAGCCCTACATTGACCGGCGCAAACGCAAATGGGCCAAACTCATGGCCGAGTCCGGGCTTCCGATAACTAATAATGACCCCACTGTCTTCCCGCCGCGGTCGGAGAAGGTCAAGCGCTACATTCGCAAGGGAATCCCCGCAGAGTGGCGCGGTAATGCGTGGTTCCACTATGCCCGCGGCCAGGAAAAGCTCTCAGCTAATATCGGGCTATACGACAAGCTTTCCGAGCAGGCCGAGAACCTGCAAAGCCCCGATACAGAGATAATTGAACGTGACCTGCACCGAACATTTCCAGACAATATCTACTTTCGGTCAGAGCTGAACACTACGGCAGCTGCGGGCGGCAAGCCCCAACGCGATAACGAGCCACCAATGATCACGGCACTCCGGCGGGTACTGCGCTCGTTTGCAATCTACCAACCGCGCATTGGCTACTGCCAAAGTCTAAACTTTCTCGCGGGACTGCTTTTGCTTTTCCTTAGCGAGGAAAAATCGTTCTGGATGTTGGTGATCATAACCGAACGCTATCTGCCGGGTGTACACGAGATTTCGCTCGAAGGCGTGAATGTCGACCAGGGAGTGTTGATGCTGTGCATCAAAGGGTCGCTCCCCAAACTGTGGAACAAAATTGGCGTGAATTTTGAAGGCGAGCACTATGGAAGTATTTTGACAAAACTGCCGCCTATCACGCTGTGCACAGCGGCATGGTTCATGAGCGCATACATTGGTATCCTGCCAATTGAAACGGTGCTGCGGATATGGGACTGCTTGTTTTACGAGGAGTCCAAGACTCTTTTCCGCATTGCGCTGACGATATTCAAGATTGCCGACCCGGAGATTGAGCGCCTGCACGACTCGATGGAAATTTTCCAGGTGGTGCAAACACTGCCAAAAAAGCTGATTGATGCGTCGGCGCTGCTGAATGCGTGCTACCGGCGGCGTAATGGCTTCAAGCATGTTTCACAAGAGGAGATTGTACAGCTGCGCGGGTTTGTCAAGAACCTGCGCAAAAATGCCAACAACGGTAACAACGGTAACAACGGTAACAACAGTAACAACAGTAACAGCGACAACAGTGGTAACAGCGGTAACAGCAGTAACGCAACGGCTACCCCGTCAGACCTCGAGATGTACAATATATTTAAACATGAGCACTACGGGATTACGCGGCGGATGAAATCGCTTCGGATAACCCCACGCAAGTGAGCGTTCGGCTGGTATATATAAACACGGAGATGTTAAATCTAAATAATACAAGAGACTTGAGCTTTAGCATGTACGCTATGAATGATAAAACTTCTACTTAATTAAGACTTGTGTCCAGAAAGATAGCACTTAAAAGTTGACCTAACCCACACAAATTTTTTTTTTTCTCGCTTTGCCCGATCAAACCAGAATTTCCCTTTTTTGACTTTGTTACCACACACGACACACCACACTTGCCCCTTCAAGCTTTTTCGGCCCATCTCGCCCATTGCATAGGAGATCTGTATATTACACCAAACGGGCCGTGAACTCCATTTTTGGACTTGAGTGTAGACCAAAACCAGCCCCGAAGCTCTTTTTTTTTCACTTGGATATCCGTGCTTACCCGTATTGCTCGGATCTTATTTTAGTGTCCCTACTTCGTGATTTTGGCTTCTTCTTCCTCCGGGTCTGCTGGTTGCTGTCTCAGTACGCTGTCCGTAATACTATCGATAAACCGTGGCCGTTTTTGCCCTTCCTTCCACCGCCCGGATCTGCTTTTGAGCATCTCCAGGAAAAAATTAAAAAAACTTCATTTAAGCCCGACTGCTTCCGTCATCGTGCATCCGCATCTCTGCGGCCAATTGATCGCATACAACCCTATAGACACCAGCATCTTGCTCACCAGAGCCTACCATAACCCACACCAATCATTGACTTCATTATGGACGTGCAGCTTCTTAGCCAGGCGTTCCTCGCAACGCTGGATCCCGACGCGGCCACACGCGCTGCCGCGGAGCTTCATCTCGCAACGTGCGAATCTAGCCCCTACATACTTGCATCGTGCCTTACGATTGCTAAGGACTTTTTTTATCCTGCCGCTGTCCAGCAGGCAGCTGCAGTCTTTTTGAAAAATCTCATTGCGCGTCATTGGAAAATCTCCGGCGCCAAGCATATCCGTAATCCTTCTCCACTGCTGCTGCCGGCACAGCATCAAGATCAATCGCAGCAGCAGCAACAGCAGCAACAACAACAACAGCATCAAGAACAGCAGCAACAAGTGATACCGACGCCTTCGCCGCCGCCGGTAGCGTTCTCCGCCTCTACTCGGACCGAGTTCAAGCAACTACTTCTCTTCACCCTACCGCAGGTTACGCCTGAAGTACAGGCGCACCTTGTCGCAGTGATTGCCACGGTGCTTTCTGCAGATCTACCGCGAAACCTATGGCCTGAGTTCCTGCCGACGGTGATCTCCATGTTACGCACGCCTGAATCCATGTATGCTGGCGTACTCTGTGCTGCACAGCTCTTCCGCTACTACAGCCGCCTAAAGCCCCACCAACAGCGCCAGAGCCGGGCACAATACGAATCTGCTGTCGGTGCTGTGTTCCCAATACTCTATCAAATTGCCTCGATCGCGCCGGCTCAGGATCCGCCACTGGCGCTGTGGAAAGTGGTCAAGTGCTATCGCTACGTTGTTACCGCGAAGAGCAGCATTCCGGCATTTTTGCAAAGCGATCAGGAACTTAAAAATTGGCTCTCACTACTTATGGACATTCTTAAACGACCTATGGGAACCACCATAGCCGATATTGGCGTCTCGCCGCAGCATCAACAGGAGCAACATGAGCAACAGCAGAATGAGCAACAGCAAACCCCCAAAAATACACAGTCGCCGGCGCAATCGTTTGGATCCCCGGCGGTATCTGTCAGCTCTGAGGACGAATGCGAGTCTGATTCAATCAAGCGTTTTGCTTGGATGAAGTGCAAGAAGTGGGCATGCCACGTTTTAACACACCTAATGGTAACTGCGTGTGGCACCTCTACTGAAAGCGCGTTTATTGGGCAGTCGTTTGGTAATTCTGCTCGGCTTACTTCTGGTGCAGCCAACCCCACTGCGTCCATATACCTCACGTACTTTGCACCGGAGGTATGCAACATTTTTATCAAAGAAATTGAGAAATGGCAGCAGGAAACACCGGAGGCGCGGTCATCGTTCCTGAGCATTGACAGTGCGCTCATAAACGTGTTCACGTATCTTGATCTGGCGCAGACTGTGCCAGACTTGTGGTCCGCTATCCTGCTCCCAAACATGTCTATCATATTGTCCAATTTGATTTTCCAGACACTGCTGCTATCACCCGATGACATTGAGCTCATGCACAGCCAGCCCGATGAATATATTGCTGTGAACATTGAGAACGCTGAATTCACGCCGCGCACCTACGCGCGCCGCTTGCTTTTGCACATCATGAAATTCCACGCGGACCAGGTGCTCAATGGGTTCTTCCAATTTATCAATGAGATAATCGCCAAGTATCACACAAACCGCAACGACTACACGCTAGCCGTGCAAAAGGACGCGGTACTGCAAATGATGGCAGCAGTTCGCCGCAGTTTCATTGTCAGTGGAAAGAGCAGTAATACCAACACTGCTAACGCTATTGAGCTTTTTACTCACCAGATGGAGTCTTTTCTTGTGCATCACACATCTTTAGATAAATCATCGCAGTATGCGTTTCTGCGCGCGCGCGCGTGTGAAACGATTGCAGCATTTGGTCAATTTGAAATGCCGTTAAGCGACCTTGAGAATGTTTATACACGTGTGCTCCCGTGTCTGGCGGACACGGAGGTAGTGGTGCAGTTCCAGGCCGTGATGGCTATCCAGCAGCTTGCACGCTATCCCTACGTGCACGCAGCGCTTGCTGACCCGCAGCAGGTATCCAACATTATGGTGCACATTCTTGAAATTTACAACAAGGGTGTCGATTCAGAACGTATTGCACTGGTTATGGCAGACCTGATTGCCGACTACACTGAACAGCTTGTTCCATTTGCTGCTGGCATGGCCAAGCAGCTGGCTGACCAATTTGTGCGTATTGCTGGAGAAGTCATTTCACGTAGCGAAAGTGATGAGGGCTTCACAGATGACAAAAATATGGCTGCGAGCGGCATCCTTGACACATTGCATACGCTTCTTGCGGCGCTGGGACGAGATAAGAGCGCAGAGTTGCGACCAACTCTTATCCCCGTGTTTTCTATTGTGCTCTCAAACGCACAAGAAGACTTTTACCAAGAAGTGTTTGATCTTATTGAGCTGCTGGTGCCGGAGGCCCAGCAACAACAGAGCCCGCGACCTGATGATGGTGAGTTCCTGAACCAGCTGTGCGGGCTGATCCAAGCAGGGTCTGTTGCCAATCCAGCCCATGCTGGCGAGTATTTCATCCCGTGCTTGTGCACCCTGATAGAGGCCGATGTAGCCGGCGCGCTTTGCACAGAGACCAACACCAGGTTCTTTTTTGAGCTAGGAGTGCGCTACGCATCAACTCCCGGAGAGTACAAGAAGCGTGGGCTTGACTTTTCGCAACTCATCATCTTCTGGTACTGTAAGCTCGAACGTGCTTCTGAATGTGTCGATTTTTACATCTCGCAGTTGCTTGACTTGGTACCCACGTCAGACGTAGTGGGAATTTTTGTTGCAGCTGTGTCTTATAACCCGTTTGGTGTCCCGGCGTACGTAGCCCGCACGGGCCGACTTGCTGCTATCGTGCACGAGTATATTACCGTGTTTGGCCACAAGTTCACCAAGGTCTACGAGAAAAAACTTGTAGCAAGTGGGCTGCTCAAATTTCTGTCAACTCTGCCCGAAACTCCAACCTTGGAGCCGAGTATTGCGTATGACTTAGCCAACGCAGTTGCCAAGTACGTGATCGACATAGAGAATCTGCCACTAAAGACTGAGCCAAAATCACCCCAGCCAAATGGCGGTGCTGAGGTTATGCAGTTTCAGTTTGTCGACTCTGGAATCTATTCATACGGTAAGTGCTCATTTTTTCCAAGAAAAAAAATATATATATGCATGCCTATTGTTGACAAAAATCCAACTAACACATTATTTACAGAAGACGGTGACGATGACGATTCTGATGATGACTCAGATGCTGAGGCGTACAATTATTATTACAATGACGCGGACGAGCCCTCATTTACGGAGCCTCTGCTCGAAGCAACCATGGCACAGTTCTTGATTCTGCCCTATTTTAAGGAACACCTTGGTGCCATGAAGGCGCGCGCGCCTCAGGTCTACTACGATTTGTACACGCACAGCGGCGTCGAGTTCCAGCGTCTCGCCGATTACACAGGCGTGTAGATAGATCCTAGACTTATCAAAAAATTATATATAAATTAGAGCCATACAATACACTACATAGATGAAGGTAACTAAACAGAAGCTAAACAGCCTTATTCAATTGCTGGCAAGAAATAAAAGTCGCGCAGGAACTTGTGGTGTACAAGGGCCTACTCCAAGTCGCTGTCAGCAACGTCGACTGGGGCGCGGCCCACGACACCAAGCGTAGGCTGCCAGACCTGCACAATGTTGTCGTCAGAAACACTAGCAGCAAGCCAGTCCGTGCGCTTGCTCCAGGCAAACTCAGTCACCGCGCTGGTATGACCACCGTGCATGAACAGTAGCTCGGGCGCACCGTCCTCGGCATCCTCTTGCGACTGCTCCTGGCCAATACGCGACAGATCCCACAAGATCACGCGGCGGTCGGCACCACTGGAAGCAAGCACACGACCACCTAATGCTGGTGTTGGTGCCCAGTGCAGCGTCGAGACAGCGCCGGCGTGGCCAATAAGCGTGTGTAGGCGGCGCTTGATGTAGCGCAGGTCACTAAGCACGACTGAATGATCGCTTGAGCCCGTTGCAACCATGTATTCGCCGTGAAACGCAAGCGTGTTAATGGGCGCGTCATGCACGTTGTGCGTCAGCGTGGGTGCCTCGCCCTGGACACGCGTGTCGTAGAGGTAAAGCTGCTTATCCTCGGCAGCGACACCAAACAGGGCACCGCTGGCGTCTTGCCAAGCAACGTCGTTGACAATGTCGCTGGAAGGTTGGAATGTGCGGGGCTTGGCAGTAGAATCAGCTACATCCCAGATCGCAACGGTGCCATCGTCGGCGCTCGACAAGAGCGTGTTGGAGACTGTTTTATTCCACGCGAGGCCGTAGCCGTTTTCCGAGTGGAACTTGAGCTGCGCTATGTGGGTATCGTTATCCTCGGCATCTGAAAGGCGGTAGAGGTAAACAGTGCCGGAGTTGCTCGCAGTGGCAACGAGCGCGTCGTCCTGCGGTGACACGCGTGCGCGGTTGACCTCGCCCTCATGACGATAGCGCTTAAGGACCTCAACCTGCGACGAGACCTTGCCCTTGGCGGAAAACCGCACCTGCGAATGCAGCAGATGGTTCTGCGCAGCATCGGTGTGGGTACCGAGTAGGAGCTGCTCGTGGACGTCGCCGTCGGAGCTGAGGAAGAGACAGATGCGTTAGATGTTGCTGCGACCGATAGTCAAGTGACAAAAAAAAGGATATATACTTACGCGCTAGCGACAGCGCGGTCAAGGAACTCGACAGTCAGACTGGGCCAATCAAGTACAGTCTCTGAAATGCGCTGATACATAGCCGGGCAGTTCTTCTTCCATGTCTTGTACTCTGTGTGCGGGTTAGTGGTGATGGCCAGACAGCAACGGCGTGGGATGGAGGGGATCGCATACCTTCTTCAATCTGTTCAGGGGTGTCTTTATATGGGGTCAGCGAGTGGTCAGAAGAGTCAATTGACCGAGTGTATACGTACCTTCGTGATCGGCGGCGTCGGGATGGCCGGGGTAGCCGGGGTTGGTTGCGGCGGTGCTCATCGGGGGCGGCGGTGGTGGTGGAAAGTGCCAACTTGATTTCAGCCCCGGTGGCCATAAAACCTGCCGACTTCTCTCCCTTTTGCCCTCTCCGACTTCTGTCATCAACCACATCGCTGCCGTGCCCAACCGTGTCACCGCCCGTGTTTGTTTCCTATTCAATTCCGTCTCGCTGCCTTATTACCACCGCAGTAGAGCCGAGCAGAATCAGCCCTGATCCTTTCGCAGACCAGATCCGCCTCCCGCGCCTCCCCACCCCTTCTCCGCCACCCGATCAGACCCAGCTCCGGTACCCTCGCACCCGCCAGAGCCACCCCGACCCAGCCTGCGCCCGCAACCTCTTCACACGTTTTTCTGCGCCCGCAACCGCCGTCCGCGCCGCTGCCCGACGCGCAAACCGGATAAGAACCACCACCTGCATCGCTTTTCTCCCTCCTAAAAATTTTCTCTCTCTCAACTCTTTCCACCCGTTGCCTTGAAGCTCCGCCGCGCCTCGCTCCTTTTCCCTAACATACCCCATATGATGCGCATAAAACAGTTTGGCGTCACGCCGCCGCTCTCCGATCGATTCCCATCCCCGCATGAGACGCAGCTTAACGCTGCGCTCGTTGACGAGCTTTCGCGCCAGGGCTCGTTTGAGTCCCCGCTTGAATCGCAGCGCCGCATTGCCGTCCTCGGGCTACTTCAGACACTGACGCTTCGGCTTGTTCAGCTTGTTGGTCGCATGCATCGCATTCCTGACGACCGTCTTGCTGCTGCTGGCGGCAAGATCTTCACGTTCGGCTCCTACCAGATGGGCGTCCACGGCCCCGGCTCCGACATCGATACGCTTGTCGTGGGCCCCTCGTTCGTCACCCGCTTTGAGTTTTTCGACATCTTCCCGGATCTGCTGCGCGAGCTGCCACAGACAGAATCTATCATCGCAATCCCCGAGGCTTTTGTGCCTGTCCTCAAGGTCAAGATCTCCGGCATCTCCGTCGATCTGATCTTCGCCAGTCTCAACGTGCCACAAATACCCCTCGACTTCTCACTTGAGGACGAAAGCCTGCTCTACGACATTGATGACAAGGACTTGCGTGCTGTCAACGGCACGCGCGTTACCAACGAGATCTTGCGTCTTGTACCTGACGCCATAGTCTTCCGTCTTGCTTTGCGGGCTATTAAGCTATGGGCTCGCCGACGCGCGATTTACGGCAACATTATGGGTTTCCCTGGTGGAGTTGCCTGGGCCATGATGGTGGCCCGTGTGTGTCAGCTCTACCCCAATGCCAACGCTGCTACTGTCGTTTGCAAGTTCTTTGACGTAATGGTGCAATGGGACTGGCCAAAGCCAGTGCTACTCAAGCCCCTCGAAGCCCGCAAACGCCACTTACGTGTGTGGAACCCGCGTGTTAATATCCACGATCGCTCGCACCGCATGCCTATCATCACGCCTGCCTACCCGCCTATGTGCTCAACTCACAATATCACCAGTTCTACGCAGCAGGTGATAATTGCTGAACTAAAGAATGGTCAGACCATAGCGCACGAAGTTCTCCGTGGTCAAGCGCCTTGGAAGAGCTTTTTTGCACCGAGCCCGTTCTTCCGCCAATACAAGTACTACCTCGCTGTCGAAGCCACTACCACCGGCACGCTTGAGGAGCATTTACAATGGTCTGGTCTGATCCAGAGCAAAGTACGTCTGCTTGTGCAGAAGCTTGAGGCTCTGGACACTATCAAGATTAGCCACCCCTATGTCAAGACCTTTGACAAGAGTTTTCTGTGCTCCGAAGAAGATGCACAGCATGTGGCACAGGGTGAAATTGTCGAAGGTCTGCAATCTGTCCCACCAGACACGGGAGTATCATCTGAACCAGGAAAAGTCGTCGTGCACACCACTACGCTCTACGTGGGCCTTGAGCTGTGGTCGGGACTGACCAAGCGCCTTGATATCAAGCGCCCATGCCAGGACTTTTTCGATGCGTGTAAGGCCTACTATCACCCACATTGCACCATATTCATCAAGCATCTTAGAGGGAACGCACTGCCGCCAGACGTGTTTGAAGACGAGGAGCCTAATGCAGCTGAATCAAATCCTACCGCTGCTCCTGCCACACCGAACTTGTCGTCAGATAACATGTCACCCAAGGCATCCACATCGTCGGCATCTTCCCCGGCGTCTGTAGGTATGGTGCTTAGAAAGCCGATAGAAGAAGGAACCAATAACACTCTTAATTCTGTTGACGGCCCGCAAACGCCAGTCGAAGACAATACAGAAAAACTAGAACAACTGACACTCTGAGCTTAGCTCATTATTTATATACCTGCCATCATTCTAATACCACCAGCATAACCTTCTTTCTGTTCGGGTTTATTACGATAATCTTTTTTTTCTCTTCGATAATTTTTACATGTTCTTCAACGGCAAGTCCGTTTTTGTTTTTAGTATTTCTTTGTGGCCGACTTGAACTTGTGATACTTTGCGAACCACAAGCGCAGTTGGTGAGCCCCAAACTCTTACACAGACATACAGACACACACACTAGTGATACTAGATAACATAAATTAAAATAACATCTGTACATATATCATTTAGCTACGCTTTGATTTTTTGGTTTGGGCCTTGCTGTTGTAGCCAAGTTTACGCTTAGAGCCGGCAGGGGCGACAGAGGCACTGGGAAACTCAAACTCGTCGACGGAAGGCACATCACTGAGCGCAGAATCAACCCAAGCAAGTCCCGAGCGTAGAATATCGACCTCACCAACAAGCACCTCAGTAGCCATGGCCTCGCGGGCGCCAACCACGACTTGTGTAAGGGAATCCGTTTCGAGCTCGTTCTTAGCCGCAGCCCGACGCTTGCATTCGTCCTGCACCGACTGCCCATACTTTCCAATGCGTGATTCAAATATCGCTCGCCACACTGGTACGGCTTCACGGAAAGTTAACTTGCCTGTAGCTGCATGCTTGACCAAGGTTTTGACCAATTTTTTAGTAAGTTTCTCCTCGTCGGCGCCGCCGTTGCGCTTAAGTGCGCGCCTAAATGCCTTGAGATCCTTGGAGCGGACGAGTGCAAGCACAAGGAAGTTGACGAGAGAAAGTAGTTCGGTGCTGGGGACGCCTGCAGTAGTGCGTTCAACGTCGTACGAGTCATCAACAATCTCCATCACACCTTCCTCCCAGTCTGCGAGTAACTGAACCAATTGTAGGGTGCTCTCGCGTGTTGCGGGCTCAGCAAATTTGTTAGCGGGTGCAGGCGCATGAGCCACCACGGCATCGACGAGATCATTAACTGTGATCTCGACTAAGTCTGAAGCCGTACCGCCCAGCTCCGTGTAACCATAGCGCCGTAGCAGATCGCTGTTAGGGAAGTCACCATACGTGTTGTAAATCTGGCCACCGGCGGGTATGGCAGCAGTTGCGCGCATGACCAGAGATCCGTCGTCTTCTTGTTCAAGATGAGCATTACAGAGCTGTGAATGTGCGTTCAGGGTGTCGGCCAGCGGCACCATGGCCTTGAATGGCCCATCGTCGTCTTCGTCGTCGCTAAACTCTTCTTCAATGATCAGCTCTTCGTGTTCTTCTTCGTCACCTGGGACTTCATCTTCATTTTCATCTGCTGAGGCTTGATCTTCCTCTTTGGCATTTTCATCATCCTTGTCTTCGCTTGATCCGGCCTTGATTCTATCAACGTCAAAGCTGTAGGACATGATCAGACTGCCCACCCGGTGAAACGCATCTACTGACACGTCCACACCGTCAAACACGGTATCCTTGTATTTCTCCACTACTGGCAAGATGTTCTCACGAAACCCGGCCTCGGCCTCAGCCCTGCCGATTTTTTCAACTAATGTTGACCCTTGCAGGAGTTGTTCAGCCTCGCCTTCATCCCAGAACATGGGCGTGCTGAAATGCGCAGGGATGACATCAAAGTAAGGCTTGAATGCTTCACCTTTAGAAGCATGGTACATCAAGTACAAGATCAACGCGGACCATTCATCAAGGGTACCGTCGGCAAGTTCAGGCACGCGCTGTACAAGTGCACCGCTCCCTTCCGCATCACTGTCAATGGCAATAACGCGGTCACGCGGAATTGTGAATAAATCCTCTCCTTCTGCAATGTCCTCCACGGCGATCAGTCCGCGGCCTTGACCCTGCGAGCGGTAGTCGTGCACTTTGACCTTGGGCGAGATTTTGTAGCCCCGGCTTTCTGTCAGCCACTGCACAAACGCCTGGGTTTGCTTTGTAAACTCATCGTTGGTATTAGCTTCTTCGCTAGTCATTGTGTATATCTACGTGATCTCCGTATGCGTTTCTATAGTCTATTGTTACCGTGAGATATAGCTGTCAGTTCAACGTAGAGGTGTTTTCGAGAACCTGAAATTCTTCAAGAAAAATTTCGCGATCATCCATGCTGCTGATATATGGTCACGTGATGTGATTTTTCAATTGGGAGTTAATGTACCGATGCCCACAAGTTATTTAAAGACTTGGCTATGGTTATAAGAAAAACCCACGTAGCGCAATGGTTATGGCTATGGTTATGAGATCTGATTTTGTTTCATTTTTGCTTCCTTTTTAAATATACAAAATAATATGGGTTATAAAATCACCTACTTCCTGCCTATTCCAAGCACCAAGCTTAGTACCAGAGGGAGCTCCGAGTTTCTCAATGTCTCCCTCGTATCGCCCCATGCCAAGTTTGACTCAGCTCTACCTGTATCACCATTTACGGACATGTTGGATTAATTGAATATCAACAAACGGGTACATGAATTTTTAAAAAAGCATGACTTAATATCTTTATTGTTTTACTGCACACCAAACTTTAGTTTGTGGAGAACTGTGTTAATTATGGTTTAAGTGCTAAGTTATATTAGGTTTGTGACAAATTTTGAAAAATAAAAAAAGTTTCTTAAAAGATGGTACAGCAAATTGAAGACATATTGAAATATATATAATTTGTAGATCGTTTAAGGATTAAATGATATGGATAAAGATTTACTAGGTTGGACCGTTTTAATATAAATTGTGTTACATCCTTACAGCGTACTACATGTATAGTGCCTTTGTTATTAGACAGCTTACAGTCATAGATCTCGCCAAGTAATTTAAATTGTTTGAAGAAAGTATTATCATCAAAATTACTGATAATATCAATATATTACAATATCCATTTTGAAATGTCAGTAGCATTTTGGCTCTAGTTTTCAATCTGTCTCAAGGCTTATTGTTTAACTCACAATTATGATAAAGAACATAATACTCAAAGAAGACAGACAAACAAGAGGAAAAGAAAACGATACTTAGCATAAGCTAGAATGTTTGAAACCATTCACTAATTTTATGTTTATCTACAATTGAAATTTAGATTTTAAAGCTCTACAGTGAAAAAAAAAAAAAATAGACAGGGACGTTCTTGTTTGTGCTATCATTGAAAGTTTCAAGCCAGATATATGTAGTAAAAATAAAAATAACAGATAATCTTTAAAAAAATGCTTATCCAAGTAAAGCAGGAAAAATAATTTTTAACACGCCTTACAGCTTAAAATATTAAATAGCTTTAAACGTTTCATGAATGAATCCATGTGCTGAAGCGAACTCAGATCGAATATACCTAGCGATTACCAGCTCTTCATAAAGAAATTATTGAATTTAAAATATTGCCATTATTTTGAAATGGTTTTTAGAGATTGTTAAGCAAGCTTTATTAAAGAATTGCCAATGTGGCTTAAGATATTTTTTATTGAACTAGTCGAGATTTTTGACAAAAGAGTTGGAAAAAAAAGAAAATCTTTCTGATGCGTTGTATTTTCTAAGCTAATTTGTAGCAAACAAACCAGCTGTGAGGGTTTCTTTTCCTTTTTCTTTTTAAATTGGCGATGCCCCCTGAAGAACAATATTAACAGAGAGACAACATGATTTTGAACTAAGCATGTTAATTATATAAAATAGTGTAACAATACCGGAACTGTCTTAAGCTGGTGGTTCCAGAGCAGCTCTAGGAAAATACAAGCACATTTTGAAATTGCCAAAAAAAAAACAGTTTGAAAATTTTCATTTGAACGTATTATATGTTACATGCCCGATTGCACCAAGCCTTGTTACGGGCTTTATTAGAGAGCGAATGGCGATGGTGTATGAGACTGCTCTCACCATGATCTCAAACTTCCTCGGTGGTTTAAAAGAAAATGAGGTCATAAACAAAGCTTGATTATTTACATGTAGGCTTATTCTTTTTCTGGCCGCACGCATTAAAAAAAGGTTAACAAAAACGACAGCACAAATGCGCAGGAGAGAAGCACAGGTGCTTCGACATTCACTAATTTTGTTCTTCTACTTTCCGTAAATGGCGAAATGCTTCTTAATTTAAACTATTTAACCTATATACCCAATAAGTTTTTTTGATTTCGCAAACTTGTGGCTTTGTAAAGTTTAAGTGCATTGTCATTAATATGAATTTACACGGCAGCAGTGGTAGATTATTTAGAGTCCTCATCATAATAAAGTAATATTCTCAAAACAATGCGATAACTCTAAAAAATCTTTCATTCAAAAGTCATCTTTCTAGATTTCTGGATTTGCCAGCCTGGACTGTATGCTGATATAATAAATTTAAGGCCTGCTCCCCAAAGCTGATAGGTCAGTAATCTGCAAATGACGTTAGCTGCTATCCTATTATTCAGTTCATGCAACAGTGTTGCAACACTGCAAATATCAGCCACGTCATGACTTGGAAAAGTCCTTTCTAACTTGCCGATCTGGAAGACTTACATCCGTCCCCACACCACAACCTTTGGGATTCAGAGCCTGAACCTAGCGAACAATTAAATAACCCAAAGTGGGGAGCACAAATTTTTGCATTCCAGTTGAAAAAAATACCTTACATATATATTAATATCAAGATCATGATAGTGTATGCTGGCCTCGTTTCTTTTAGTGACTGACACACAGAGAAAATGTGCCAGATAAAAAAAAATCATTTTATGTAGGGGTGTGTGACTTGTGACTTGCGCTATTGAGAAAATCTTAAGACGTAAAGCATAGGCAATAGACTCAATTTATGCCAAAAGAAACGCCGATCAACCGCACGTTTTTAAAAAACTAAAAGGCCCATTTCTTCCCTTTCCAGCAAGACATCAGAGCATTGTGTATTTTTTTTTTTTACGTAATTTAATGACTGCCTTCAGGGCCTCTAGAAAGAAAACCAGGTTGTCTTGGACACCCTAGTCGGCCGCCGAAAAGTGAATAAAATCGTTAGAGATATTATTAGTCACGATTTGCGTACCCCTATCAATACCTCAGCTCTGTCAAGTCATAGGGAGTGACTTGATGATAATTTGCAGCTGCTGACTGTGACTGAGAATCGAAAAAGGTTTTTGCCATATGCGGAATGATTCAGAAACATGCAAATTTAGGACCCAGACCCGGCATTCAACACAGACCCGACAAGTAGGCGGTCACGGAAGCATGGAATCATCGGCTGGTACTAAGGCCATCAATTGTTTTATAACCCTTCGCCATGGCGTCTTTTTTGCTGTATCTAAGCGATCGTTATGGTGGGCATAGGTCGCCAAAGGCGGGTACGGTAGTTGACAGACATTGCTTATATGCTGAGTCCTTCTGCTAATGTCATTCAGGCTGTACTCAAACACTTGTACCCGTTGAGTCTTTCACAGAAAGGTACAGGGTCAACATTTCTTTTTGAAGAACTCTACTCCAGGCTTTCCAGGATAATTACCATTGCGGATTCTGTAGAAGCACGGAAGTGTTCTAGGTATCACCACTTTGGTATATATACCAATGCCTGCCCTCCCTCTTCTGTCTTTTTTCTGCCTTAATATTCCTCCAGCCTCTTCCCCCCTTCAGAAATCCTGAATGCTCTCTTTATCTGAATGCGGATTTCTGGATTACTCCACAATGGCCTCAGATTCTAGCGCGCAGGATGATTTAAAATTAGCTCCATACGATGGTGGTGCAGGCAGTAGTGCTGGCATCACTCTTGGATTAAATACAGGCTACTACTCGTGGTCTAAGGATGATGTGCACCAGCTCCTGTCGTGGGTTGCAGCAAACATGCCTGAAAGCTTCAAACGCCTAAACAAGACAAATATAAACGCTATTACGGACGGCGCGTTCCCGAACCACTCCCGCATTAAGTGCAGCAACGTCAAGAACAAGCTATCCAACCTCAAGCGCCGCTATCTTGTGCTCAAGCTTAAACTTGAAAAGGTCTCTGCAAGTAACGATGCTGCTGAAGCTGACAAAATTCAAAAAGCCATAGCGCGTGATCTCCCTTTTTTTGATATAATTGACAGCTTGATGCTACGCCCAGACTCGCCCGGCAGTGGTATAAACAGTGTTGGTATTAGCACAGGAAACCACCAACTATCGCTGTCTCCAGCAACAACGAATCATTTTTTTGAAACGGCGGAGTCATCGACCAGTGGTTTGAGCCCAAATTTTGACGACAGCATTCTAGAATCCCCCGACTTGCAACAGCATCACACCGACATTTCAATGTCGCCACAGACTTCATTCAAGCAACAAATGCGTGCTGTTCGCCGGCATTCGCCCTATAACTTTTCACATTCTTTTAGCACTTCGCGGCGAAACTCAGAGAGCGTTATTGCCAAGACCCAGCAGCAGGGTAGCTACATTAACCGGATAAACATGCCGTCGAGAACCAACATAGCTACGACAGCAAGTTCTGCTAGCACCAGCATCATGTCACCAGCATCAACGACCCCAACTTATCCCCATGATTTTATTTTGCCGGCAAAAACGATGGAAATCACCCCAGGCAATACGGGAAACAATTTGACTAATCATCCCAATGACCTTAATAACATTAATAACGACATTACTGGAGGAAAGAATCTTTATTCAATACCAGATTCAACGGTCACGGCGGCTGGTGGCCACGATGACCTTGATAAATGGGAGTTGGAGTCGCAAGACTCCTCTCATGCATTCAAAGGGTTGCCTAATGATGTTAATGAACAAAAGTCACCACATGAGATTGCAAAGCCTGTCCTTGCTTCCGCTGATACTGCTAACACCAACTTAATTTCATCTACAAACATCAACGCTAAACAAATTTTTAACAATTCACTTGGATCCATTAAACCACCACCTCCGCCTTCACATCAACAGGCTCTGATCGAAACTCTCACCAAGTATGAAATGCAGAAACGACTCGAAATTGAGTTTTACAAGGCCAAAGAGGAACTTGCACTTAAGCGATATGAAACAGATGAGCGCCTAAAAATGGAAAATACGCTCAATGCTATGAAGACACAGATTTTGGCTGCGCAACTTGACAAGGCAAAAGCAGAACTCGAGCGGATTAGCATTGACTCAGACCTCGCAGCTGTCGAACTCGAGACAAAACGACTAGATTTAGAAAGACTAAAGCGAGAGCAAAAGCAGCAACAGGAGCTAGAACATTAATAACAGCAACAACATATAGATTAGTCCTGATAAGGTGGCTAGTATTTGATAACTGGGATGACATTATAGAGAAACCTTGTTTATGATCAACTTTTTTAAGCATTCACCGTCACACAACGATAATTTCAAGAAGACAGAGAGAATACTTTATTCTGCTCTGGTAGCCACGGATAGCACTAGAACCATCAGGAAACTTAGACTCTGCCAATTGGACTGGCTACGATAAACAGCAAAGTCGGTTCGTGTGTAATGACATTTTACGATAAAAATGATGACTTTTCTATTTAATGAGCGATTTTTCATTTAATTTTTCATGCCTTTTTTTTTAGTCCGTTGACAGTGCACTAGTCCATTTTTTTATTTATTATTCTAGCATTATTTTTTTCTTGAAAGAGTGCATGGGAAAATTATGGAAACGGCATGAGATTTGCAAAAAACCTTTGAAGAGCCATATCAATGCTCCCAGGCATTTGAATTTAGCAAAATTCATCATTTCAAAAACACGATATTAGTTACAGGGAAGATGAAAGCTAAATATATTTTAAAGATTACCTAGAGCTCATTCTGTGAGTTTTCTAGGCGGTACAAAAACTAAATTGGCGAGAGTATATAAAAACCATTCGTAATTTACTACTTACTCTATATACATTTTTATTCTGTTCATACAGTATAGTTGTTAATCTAGTTATGGCATAACTGATATTGCTAGTAGGTTTTAGAGTGTTGGGTTGAGGCCTATGTCGACGAGAGACTTAACTTGTTAGCTGGTGATCCACGTTACTACGAACAACTTAGCCAGGAATGTCCAAGGCACAACAACAACTGCCAGCTTGTTGTCAATATGAAACCATTTTTTTTATCATTTGAGTCTTGATAGCACGGCACAGAGCCTGCTCCTATGGTAATTTCTCTACCACTGGTGCCTGGCAAGGGATTGTAGATTTTAAAAGCTGAGAAAACTAAACCGGGTGAGTTTTACCTGAGTCTGAAGAGGACTTGAAAAAAAAAAAGAAAAAGAAAAAGAAAGAAAGAAAGAAAGAAAGAAAGAAAGGAAAAAAAAAGAAAATAATGGTAATTAAAAGACATTTTTACTTAATTGAGATAAATTAGTGTTATATTTCAACTTTTTTATGAGCACCTGAATAGTATGGTAGAAAAGCCTCTAGTAAAAATCTGAATTGTACAACTCAGATCAGCATTGTAGCTAATTTCCTCCATTTTTAAGCTGTTGTGCTGCCCAGTGATTTAAGATTTTTCAGGAGCATTATGCTTCTTTTTATTTACGTATTTGTGCATAATGCTGTGGCAAGTCTTGTTCCATATATTGGCCAATAACAGATATTGCTAATTACTGTAGGGATTTTGACCCAAAGGCCGTATGGTTTTTTTTTTTTTTAAAGGGAGGGGATGAGGATTATCCAAAATATGGATGCAGTCTGTAAACGCGGACGGTAACGACACGAATTAATTTGGTCTTGAAAGAACATGCAGCTACCAGTAGCTTGTAGCTTGTATAACAAGGATGTTTGACTCAAAGAGTCACGGCAATCATGCAAATAATTTTGATTGTTGTCAAATCAAATAACACCAAGAACCTAAAAAAAAAACTCATTCATGTCGTTATGAATCAAGCGTCTAGATGCAAAAAATATAAGATAGAAAATAAGCAACAAAGAATGTGGCGCAAACTTGGGATGCAAACGTAATCAAAATTGTGGCTTTAAAACCCCCAAAGTTATAATTGAGCTTTTGAAGGGTTGGGAATGGTGATCGTTAAATATGAGTACAGTAAATGCTTTAAACACTTGCTCGCTTGGCAGGCGACTAACGAACGCCAAGCTGTACATAGTTGCAGACTGCAGTTACTACATACGCTACTGGCCTATGAGAATCGTTCTTTTACATTAGTGTGCCTATGACTTTTCTCTCAACTCATTCTTATTTGGTCAGAAATTCGCCAGTGCTGATTTTTGATCAACATAATTAACGCCACAATGTGGGCAGTGGATTAGCCTCTGTGGTCAAAACGGATTTATACACTTTCCTGTTCTGAGCTGTCAAGCGCCGCAAGGATAGTCATAATACTGGACTCCCACTTTGCAGATGACGCGTACGTTACTCAGCAATAACAGACTTTCAGGTTAATTATCATGGAGCCGTTTACATTTGCCCAAGCAATCAGCCTATTGTGTAGGTATTAGTTTCTATTGGGTTCTAATGCCTGCCGAGAGCGGCCTTGGTAAGTAGCAAGACACCAGATATTGATATGGGCATGCGGAATCACGACTATTTATACAAGGGATTGCATCATTTCCCATGAGCTGCGAGAGGGGCGAGTCTTTGCATTTAAATACAAGTGAATGGTGGACAACTACCGTAATTAGGGTTTTGTAAAATTGTTCTTTAGATACATTAGGCATAAAATTCAGCTACAGCAAAATGTCGTAATATCAAGAGACTAATAATAATAAAAACAGTATAAAGAGATACAGTATTGATATCTACTTGCGATATTCTTCATTCAAGCCTGCCACTCGGCGATTTGCAGTTACAGGAAAAAAGTATCATAGATAAAAATACTCAGATGAGTAAATGGTAAACGTACTTGTTCGTAGCTGATAATCGAATATGCTATTCAGAGTGGCCCAGCATTACCCAACCTTTGGATGGCTCCAGCCCATCTTATTTCTTATTAGAATTAGTAAACGCTAAATGTAATTCATGGCTTCATTTATAATGGTCTGAGACTATGTTTCGCGTATTGAGAGACTCAGTTTTAGCTACACAAGCGATACCGGCGTATCGTGTTCCTAATTTTTTAGATTGGTTGAATGAAACGGGCAGTCAAGCCCGCGACTATTGTGACCTTTCTGTGCTATTTGAATAATACTTGGCTAAATTTTTATTCCGAGTGTGGCTTTACGAAATTGTGGCTTGTGTGGCGGTAAAAGAGGAAACAGTAGCAGTTATAAGCAAATGAACTAAACTTTAAATAAAAACTCAAAAATTGTGGCTTGTGTTCAAATGTTCGCAAGACCTGAGCAATGTTACTTCAATTTTTGAAACCCTGTTAACCTCAGGGCCATTAATGTTTCAAAAAATTAAACGGTTTCCAATATTTACCTTTTTGTTGTGACTTTTCAATCTCCTCTAAAGCTGTGATTGGTCAAAGTCAATCTTCATCTCACATGAAGCTGAACAGATCATCTATGAAGACAACATTGACGATCGGGAACAAACATAATTTTCGTAGGGTTCTTTCGTGATCTATCTTATTCTAACAAAGATGCTTACAATTCTTGTTACTGGCAAAATCTACAGGCATTCGGTCAATGATAATACTCACTTATAGTGCTGCTTTTTCATCCTTGGTACGCTGCTGTACCACTCACGTCATAGTCTACGCCACAGTACGCTCTGTTAGGTATATAACCGGCCTGTAAGAATTTGTACCCGTGGAGTAAGTGTCCTAGAGGGCCCAGTAGCCCTAGGGTTAATAAGTTTCTTTGCTGAAAATAGGAACTGTAAAATATACTGTACAACAGCCCTGTTTTTTTTTTTTTTTTTTTTTTTTTTTTTTTTTTTTTTTTT
>Ga0160505_100544_pt1 | contig 21169 bp, 30 predicted proteins | sample DIDeMG_FD_108225 | JGI IMG/M metagenome (GOLD analysis project Ga0160505, IMG submission 108225) | Enriched chicken feces microbial communities from UW Madison campus, WI, USA - DID2874_E49_Stillage MG | ecosystem: Host-associated > Birds > Digestive system > Large intestine > Fecal ... | reverse complement strand
GTTAAACAGCGCTCGGCGTTTATCCAGACCGTTGCGGCCACCGTTAATAAGCAGGGTTACGCGCTCAACATCACCGGAATGAAGAAGGCAACCGTGGGAAACATAAAACCATGCGGCTGAACGCGCAGCGTAATCATCTCGCTCCAGCAGCTCAGGCTGGGTAACAAGGTCAAGCTTCAGCGCCTGTCCGCAGCTGCGATAGTTGCTCAAGCCTGTAACTTGTTTCAGGCCGCGACCGCGATATTTCCAGCCATCACCGGCAACCTGATTTCCGAGGTTCTTTTTACCCCACTCGCCCCCATACACCAGGTTAGCGATAGCTCGCTGATTTGCTGGTTGTGTTGCCGTTCTGCCGAGTGCTGCGGCCTGCTGGGCGGTTATTCGGTGTTTGCCGAACGTAGGAACAAGTCTGTCGGCGGCATAGTTCAGGCTTTCCACCAGCGTTGTATAACCGGCGGATTCATGCCCCATCTGCGCGATGAACATCGCCTGGTCGAGTGGAGCATTGATGCCGAATTCTTTCATCACAGCATCAATGTGAGGAAACCAGCGCGCAGCTAACCCGGCGCTGATACCAGCCGCCTTTTGAAATTGTGATTGGTTCATCAGTGCCTCAGTGCATCAACAAGCCGCGCTACATTGCCTCTTACGCTCAGCAGCACAACAAGGATCATGATATTGGCCCCGATAGTGGGCCACGTTGAATAGGGGTAAATACCGCACAGATACGCCAGCGGCACAGAGCTGTATATCACGGTTATCAGCCATGCCAGCCGGGAGACCCACTTCCGATGCCGTGAGTCTCGACGACGATAGAACATCAGAGTAACCACGATACCAGCGCATAACAGCGCATTGATGGTTGCTGTCGGATCATTTAGTACCACCGGAACCTCCCCGGCGCGTTATTAGCGCCACCAGCGAGCCAATATCCTGATTGTTCAGGAAGGTGAGTATTTTGACGGCCAATGCCGAAATGATTACGGCACCTATAGCATCCAGCGGTTTATCGCTGTACCCGGTAAGGGCTGATAGCTTGGAGCCTACTAACCCGGCGCACAGAACACCGGCGATATAGGACACCACGAAATAAGCCATACGCCGTGTTGCGCTCAAATCGGCAGCGGTCGCTATATAAAATACAGAACCAGCAAATGCCCCGAACACAACACCGTAATCAGTACCGGTTAACAGCCCGTAAACACTCGCACCAGTTAAAGCGCCACCAGCTAAGCCTGTGCCGGTTATTGGTTCGGACATCGGTCCCCCTCAATTGCTGTGAATCCTCTCAGAACGAGGGGAAAGATTCAGGCCGCAGGCTCATGCGTTCACGGTTATTCTGCAATTTTTAGCCTGGGCCTGAAATGAAAAAACCCCGCCATTAGGCGAGGTTCTGGAATCGGTTAAGTTTGTGTCTAAGTGACGACTCTTAACAGAGTAATTGCTTTTTTGGAATTCCACAACATTTTTATTCCTTAATTTTCAGCCCTGCTGAATTAAGATATTTGCGGCAATCTGAAACCCCCTCGTTATAGCCAGCATCATAAAAACCATCTGGCTTTTCCTTTAATGTAGGGAGCTTTACAATCATGTTTTTCTGTATTGTTTGCCCACCAGCAAGAAACATCATCCACATAAGCTGAACTCCAGGTTCAGTATATTCCTTACTGGTATCTTTCATTTCTTCAGCGGGGTGAACTAGGAATACGCCTTGTTTCTTCATTAAAGAAAGATTTGGATAAAATCTCTCCATATACAATTCAAAATGATAACGAATATTTTCTACTTCCATTTACTGTTCCTCACTAACAGGAGTATCAATTAACCGTAAACGTTTTCTCTCTGCACGTATTTTTCCATTTGCAGGTTAACATCCAGCATGGCAAGGCAACCATCTATAAATCCCTCAGCAGCCTGCAAGCGCTTGAGTACCTGGGTATGCGAAACCCCGAGCTTGTCTCCTATAGCCCTTACTGGCAAATTGCGAACATAGTGCCACTCGATCAATGTGTGCAAGTACGGGTCTTTCTTTTTCAGGCATGCCGCCGCAGAACTCACAAGCAAACCATCATCATCACAACACGCCGTTCTTGATTTTCGGGAAGCAGGCAGTAAGCCACTAAATCCTGCAGCGATAGGGGCATAATAAACACTGCCCGAATCACTTGCAGCCCATGCGCCCCAACGCTCTAAAACTAACTGAATGTCACGCATGGCTAACCCCTCTTATCTGGCCCGTAATCATTTCAATGCTGTTGTTGCATTCGTTTCCCCAGCGGTCCCATCCTTTCCACTCTTCCCGAGCGAATAGCTCTATCCTTTTCACATCGCCGTATAATTGCTCCAGACGGTTCCTTACTTCCCACGGCTTAGCGCTGTGCTCACCAAGGCAAGTGTGAACAACCTGTTTTACCGATGCGCTGGCGCGGGTTAGTCCGGTTCCCCTGGTGGCTATCAGCACATCTTCTGTATTGCTCCGGGTGTGATTGCCGCCGTTCATGCGCGTCTCACGATCCAACATCTCAAGCAGATCATTGAAGTCCACCAGCTCACCGGCGTTTAGCGCCTTATTAAAGCGATCAGCGGCGTTCTGATTTAGTTTCACCCAGGTAAAGCCTTTCATCGTTCTGACCCGGAAACCCCATGATTCAGCCAGTTCTACAGCCTCGCGGTTATGGGTCCCCGTATACCACATCGCCAGTACGGCGTTATCAGCAGCCAGCTTACGGACAGGGAGAAACTTCAGATCGTCAATGCTCATCGTGCTGTAATGATTACAGGCTGCGCCGTTGCTGATTCGGTTGCCGTATTCCCACGGCGGATCACAGTAGATAAGATCGTAATTCATGCGGCCCTCTGCTTTTTCAGTTCGCGGGTTTTACGGCGGTATTTAGCCGCTATTTCTTCCAGGTCTTCTTTTGAGTAATGCTTCGCCTCGTGTGGGCCTTCCAGCCATTCCACCAGCGACAACCCAAACCACTCGATCAGCGTTTCCCTGTAGCGAGCGTGTACCGTGGCATTCTTCGCAGCGAAACGACCTGAACCACCGTTACAGGCTTTGCACTGCCGATAGGCGTTCTTCTCTTCAAAGCGCAGTTCAGGACGGGCACCAACCCCCATGAAATGACCACAATCCCACTGGCCACCAAAGACCATAGGCGGATGATAGGTACCGCAGGACGGGCATGGTTTACCCTCATCGCGTTCGCGGATAAAAGCATTGAAGGCGGTCTGAGCTTTCTTGATATAGTCACCGCGCGTCAGTAGCGCTTTTTTGCGCATCTTCAGCTTGTCCTTTCTGTCTGCCTCTGCCTTTTTAGCTTTAAGCGCACGGTTATGACCTATAGCGCACAGAGGACCACAGACCTTTTGCAGGTTACGATCTGGCGTGAAGGTCTCCCCGCACTGAGGGCATTTCTTCGATTTATATACCTTCACTTTTTGCCTGGCTGGCTTCTTCACTGTTTCATCCCCCGGTGAAATACCCACTCGAATACTTCTGAGCCGTTAAGCAGCAGATCGTTAAAATCACCCTGCGCTGGCCAGCGAACGGAGACACTTTCCAGATCGTTCTTTGCGTGGAGATTTGCTGCAGCACATTCAAAAGCAGCGGCATGACCTGCACCGTTGGCGTCTGAGTCAGCAAAAATGATGAGGTTCTTTACCCCGGCAGGAACACGGAATTTCTTCATGAAGGCGGTATTCATCGTCGCCCAGGTGTTGCACTTCGTGATCTGATGACAGGCCAGAGCCGTTTCTATCCCTTCGGCAATTCCAAGCGTTGAGGATATGGGGAACATGCGGATAGCTACGGATTTGGCGAACTCTAAATAACTGTCCTCCTGCAGTTTCATCATCTTCTTGGCTGCGCCGCCTGTTTGCGCTTTTGCCTCTCCATCCAGCAGGGTGCGATGCAAGTAACACAGTTCGCCACGGTCATCAGTTGCCAGCGCGTAAATTGCCTGAAGGTTTTTCCCGTCTACTGGCTGTTTGTCGCAGTATCTGACGCTCTCAGCAGGTAAAGAGTTGATGCCCCTCCCTTTGAGGTAACTATCTGCGCCAGTACCGCGCAGCGTGGTGAGCTTTGCAAACTTCCGGCTGACTTTCTCACGTTGTTGCGCCAGCGATGTACGTACCGGATTTACTCTGGTGCGATCCGAGGTGTAGGTATTACCGATCAGCTTGTCAATTTCAGTGGCCAGTATTTTAAACTCTTTGCCTGTCTTAGCTGTAAGCAGCGCCCATCCATCACCGGAGCCGCATACGCAGATATATGACCCGGTGCCGTCTTTATCATCACAGCGGAATTTCCCTGTACGACCACAAAGAGGGCATTCGCCTTTCAGATGGTTTTTCCCGGTAATGCCAGGGAGGCCATAGTATTTATAGATTTCCGCCCAGCGACCAATAGCAGCTTGTTTGGTATTCATGCGGCTTCTCCTTTCTCTTTTCTCTTCGCAAAGGCGATCAGTTTTGATTTGATGAAATTCATTACTTCAGGTGTGATTTGCTGCGGGGTGTGGTGTAACCCTCTTGGCCATACGCCAAATTTCTGTTTGTAGGTATGTGCGCACCAGCCATCACTGACCGGGCGTCCCTGAGCTGCGCGGGTTCGCTGATAAAACAGAATCTGAGACCACCAGGATTGCTTCTGCTCTGGGGTGTGTTTGACTTCCGCTTTGCTGACCTTTTTCAGCCCACGGGATTTATCTGTTTCCACGTCTTCCCCGGCCAGGGGTTTAAAACCGCATTTCGGGCAGATATAGATTCCGGCTGGTTTGACGAAGTGGCACTGGCTGCATTCTTTCGGCAACTTCTCCGCTTCATCGGTTTTCACGGCTCTCAGCGGTGCTTCTTCCATGCCATCAGATGTTGAAGGGAGATAGTCGTATTCAATGTCGTCGGGATAACCCAGCTTATTAACCGTGCCTGTGTGATCGAAGATGAGGCAGTGATCTTTACCAGGGGCGGCACGCAAGCCACGGCCCAGCGTCTGTATCCAGCGCATTTCGCTTTTGGTCGGCCTGGCGAAGATGATGCAGCGAACATCGCTATCAAACCCGGCTACCAGTACACCAACATTGATGATTATTTTGGTAATGCCCTGCTCGAAACGGCGGATCGTCAGCTGGCGTTCGTCGTGTGGTGTGCTGGCCGTCATAACTTCAACCGTCACGCCAGCGCTGGCAAATTCAACCGTCACAAAGTTGGCGTGAGCGACATCGACGCAAAAACAAATCGTCGGGCGGTCTTCGCCGTTCTCAAGCCAGTTTTTCACGATGTCGCCTACCAGCTTGGCTTCGCTCATCACCTGGCTGAGTTGGTTTTCTTTGTAGTCGCTGCCATAGCCTGCTGTGTATGACGTTTCCACTTTGGACAGATCAGGATGCGACGGTGCATAAAACTCATATTTGCTCAATGCACCAATGGCGATCAGTTCCTTCATCGTCGTTGGCTTAATCAGACGCTGGTAGTAATTGCCCAGGAATTTAGCGAAAGGCGTACCGGAAAGGCCGATCACCTTCGTTGCTGTGTTGCGAGTAAGATTGTCGATAACCTCCAGCAGTTTTTTGCGCTTCAGGTGGGCTTCATCAACGATCAACAGGTCGATATTGTCCGGGAACTCACGGCGAATCAGCGTATCAGCACTGGCAATCTGGATCAGAGCAGTGGGGTTGTATGACGGGTGATCGCGCCAGACGTAACTGATCTCTTCACCAGGAAGACCATATTCCATGAATCGAGCTGCGGTCTGGTCCAGCAGAACCGTATACGGAGCCACAAACATTACGCGCATTTCACGACTGACAAAGCCATCAGTGATTAGCGCGGCTATTGCTGTTTTGCCAAAACCTACAGGGGCGTAGAGCATGAAGGAGTTATTCTGTTTCCAGGCGCTGCGCAGCATGTTTAACGCGACGATCTGTTTTTCGCGGGGCTGAATGTTAAGCATTAGCAGTAACCTCCCCGAAGGCCATAGCCACCAGCTCGGCGATGACAAACTTAGTGCGCTGACGCTGGACCGACAACGTAACGGTTTTGGTCCCGTCTTTGCGCTGGCGGCCTTTCAGAAAACCGCCGTGAATGTGTCGAATAAAATATTCAGAGTTAGCCAGGCGCGGAACACTGCGAACCCGTCCGAGGTTGCTGACTTCATAGGCTTTGGAATATGGCTCAACCGGAACCGGGACCCATTTTTCGTTAACGTCTGAATAAATCATTTCGGCTCCTTTTGGAAGGCTAAACGTCCAGATTTCCATTTGGCGTTTTAACCCCATTCAGTGATCTATCTGTTAGATCGTTCTCTTCTGGTAAAGCTGTTCCAGCCCTTCGGGCTAAAACCCAATACCGCCCCCTTTCCCCCAACCCGGTTTTAAAAATTCATACCCTGGGTGGGAGCGAGGTATATCCCCTGACTGCTGGGGTATATCTCGTACAAAACTCTCGCAATCGGCGGTTTGCCGTTCGTCGTGCTGCGTTCTGCTGCCGGAATGACACCGGTTCTGCGTCGAACGCCTCCTGGTACGCCTGCGCATACGCCATCGCGATTTTTTCCCGCATACCTGCCGGGAGTGCTGCTAATTGCTCTTTAATCCACGGGGCGTCCTCACGAGCAAAAACCGTGGGCATAGTCACGTGAAAATATTCGTCCTGATACACTGGCCCTCCTGCTTACGTGGTGAGCCTGTAAGGGATTACTCTCGCTTTGGTTTTCGTCGACCAAAGACAGCAAGAATGGACTTCACTTCTTCCTCTCGTGCTGAGAGGTGTTTCCTGTGGTAGTGCCTGATTTCGTCCGCTTCAGCTTCATCAATCACCCCATCTTCCAGAGCAAGATTGATGACTTGATCCACATGACCACGCATGGCGGCTGTCTTCATGGCTTTATTGAATAGTTCGACCTGATCCAGGTCTTCGAGCTTGGGTACATCCACCAGCAATGCGCCGCGTCTTTTAGCGAAGTAATCAGCCAGTTCAGCTGTTCCTGAAATGTCTTCCATTGCTTCCAGTTCCGCGACCTCAAAGAACCGGCACCCGTTTTTCTCGTACAGGTTGTTATTGAACTGAGTGACCGTCATCCCAAGAGCACCAGCCATAGCTTCGCGTCCTCCTGGATATGCTTTACACATTGCTTTCACAACTTCTTTGAGACTTTGCTCTACCATATTGAATTTCCTTTGGTAGTTACGGTTATGCCGCAGAATCGGTAGACTTTTGATAAAGGCTAGCGTCGTACTTAAGCTTCCCGTTGGTGATTCGCTCAATTACAAACGCCTGCTTCTCAGGGATGATCTCCCCCCAACGACAAACAGCTGGATGAGATATCCCTAAAGTAATGGCGGTTTTAGAAACTCCGCCGAAATACTCTATGACTTCATGTTTGCGCATAGTTGCTCCTGTTATCTAATGATCTGAAGGTAACAAAAGGTACATTAAATAGCAAATAAAAGTTACATGGACATAAAGTAACATTGGTTACATGAGAACTGAGATGAAAGATAGAATCCGTGCCCGTAGGGTTCAGCTTGATACCACACAACAAACCCTCGCTAAAAAGTTGGGAGTTAGTAGGGTATCAGTAACAAAATGGGAAAACGGAACAACAAAGCCAGACGGGGAAAACCTCCACCAGCTGGCAATTGCACTTCAAGTTACACCAGAGTGGATTCTCTACGGTGAAGGCGATGTTGTGCTTGATGATACAAAGGTTATTCCATACCTTAAGCCTCCGATTGCTATCCCGATTATCTCTGCTGTTCAAGCAGGGACTTGGACTGAAACTTATTCAAGCTCAAGACTGACTGATGTGATTTCCTGGACACAAACTACTGCAAATGTTTCAGATGAAGCTTTCGGACTTGTGGTCCGTGGCGAATCCATGACAAACCCACACGGGATTCCGTCGATACCAGAGGGGTCGATTGTTATTGTTGAACCCCATTACGGGCAAATTGATGATCTGTATGGAAAGGTTGTTGTCGCAATGTTAGACGGCTCAACTGAAGCCACAGTGAAAAAATTGGTTTGGGATAGCCCATATGCATACCTGATGCCTTTAAATCCTGCTTTCAAGCCAATTCAGATCGATGGAAACTGTCGAATAATCGGCAAAGTTGTCCAAATCACACAGAATATCTAATCCCCCATCAAACATAGCCGGAGTAACTCCCGGCTTTTTTTTGCCTCTAATGGTAACAAAAGGTACAAAACAACCTTGACGGTAAAGGTAACTAAAGGTACATTCAGTTACATCAACAGCGAAGAGGTACCCAACCGTAAACGTTACGTACGGGGTCCACTGAAGCAATACCGCTCTTTAACAATCTGCAAAGTCGGAACAGCACATGAAACCTGTTTAGACCCCTACGCACAAATGCAACGTATCACCGGGCGCGATCCGGTCGGTGAGAAGGTTAGCCCTGTGATAACAGGCGTGAACGGGCAACACTGGCAGGAGGATATGTGTAAGCGCGAGTTGATAGCTTTCGGGAAGTTACTTTTTCCCTTGCCCGAAAGCACCACCACTTACCGTTCCTGTGTATTCGTTTCGGTGAGAGGTTATTAAGTCTGTGGCGCTTCTTAGCTCCTTGCTATTCTTGTGAATGTTTCTCTTCACAGAGTTAAGAGCTATTAACGCCATTTTCTCTACTTTTGATTTATCGACATCTGATGCTTCAGAATGCTGCTTGTTTAGATGAGCACGAAACTTTTTAGCAATAAAAACCTGCTTACAAAGCGGACAGAATGCTGTCATTTCCCACTTATCCATAACATACCGCCATAACAATAAATGAGTAAAATAACTCAGCTTGATACGCCTTGCCACCAAGGCGTTTAGAAATATAACATTCGAACAAAAGCAATGTAATTACTCAATCCCAATTGTTTTGAGCACAAAATCCCTAAATGTATCTCCGTTCACAATGAATTTATTTTTATTATCAGAAAAAAACCACTGATATTTACATTCAGAATCAACTAACAAAGCAATATCTTCATATACTTTGGTTAGCTTAGGTTGGTCAACCAGAATATCAATTAATCCACTATTTTGAAATCTGAGACAACCTTGAGGAGTAAAGATTATACTTAAACCTTCATAAACAAGAGCAAATTGAAAAACATTATAATTTACCTGCGTGAGATTGTCCTTCAAAAACTCACTTACTGCTATCTCTTTTTTTACTATTTTTATTGATGACTCAGAGAGCCATTTTTCCACATTAGAAACTAGACTCTTTACTTCTGATGCGTAAAAACTTGAGTCATGCTTGGCTTTATCTATCATTTCTTTCTTTGCAGCTTCTTTTTTTTGCTCATCAGAAATCCGCTCTGCGGAATTCTGATTCAATTTTTTAAGAAAATTATCTTTGTCCACCATAAAAAGACCTCATTATTTTTAGTTTGCAACGAATATACTATACGCATTTTTGAATAGTACCTGAAAAAACATTTTTACGATATGAGCAGTTTCTCCAACATGAAGCTTCCTTAGCATCTTGGCGGTTATCCGGTCTTCCACCAACCACAATAGGAGGAAGAGGATAATGTTCTGCCGGGTGACCGCCCTTTTCCTTCTATGTGTCCGCTTCCGGTGTTGGCTGGGATGCCCAACCCAGCGCGGGTTCAACTCCTGCCGGACACCTCATCATTCGGTGATTTATATGACCTTCCGTAACGTTAATTTTCAGTACGGCGACCTGATGCGCGTCCCTCGTGGTGTGCAGGCTGTTCGCAACCCCAAATCATTCGTTCGATTCTGGCGGCAGAGCTGGCTGTACAGGCTTCTTACCCAGAAAGGCGATCCTTGCTGATAACTGGAGATAATTATGTCCGAAACCAAAAACACTACGCCGTTTAGCCAGCAGTTGGCGTACATCAACAAAGGCACCCTCGATGCCGAACTGACCGAAGCGCTGGCAGAGGTAGTCAAGGCAGTACGAGAAACGCGTAAAAAAGGCGCGGTAACGTTGACTCTGAATTGTTCAATGCTGAACGGACGAGATGAAAACGTGATGAAGGTGACCCCTAAAGTGACAAGGTCAATTCCTGAGCTGGAACGCGCCGATACTATTATGTTCTCAACTCACGATGGCTCTTTGTTACGCGATGATCCAGACCAACATCAGCTTGATTTAAAAGTTATCGACCAGGCACCACAAACAGCGCCAATTAAGCTGGCTCAGTAATCCCACCCTCTTTTTCAACACACCTCTATAAAGGAATTATTCAATGTCTCAAATTGAAGGCTCTGCCGTGCACGATATCCGCGATCTGGTTGCTGCAACGCTGAAAACTAACACCGACATCCCGTCGGTTGTTGTTCCTGATGGCTTTGATGTCAAATCGCTTGAAAGCCTCCAGGTTGCCCCGTCTCGCATTCGCCAGATTACGAACCTGATTTCCCCCGGTTCGCTAATCGCATATATCCAGCGATTTCGTGATGAGCGTTCTGTTGTATTCGCCGATAAGACCAAAACCCGGATCGTCGCGGTGCTGGACTTCCACCAGAACGCTGATAGCCCCCACTGGGGAATGCACAAAGCGGTTTATGACTGCCCTTTCTCTGACGAATGGAAGGCCTGGTCTGCAGCTGATGGTCACAAGATGAATCAGATCGACTTCGCTGAGTTTCTGGAAAATAACATCCAGAACGTCGCGCCGGTTGGCGATAACTATTCTGGCCCATCAGGTACCGAGCTGTTGGAGATGGTTCTCGCATTCCAGGAGACAAGGAAAGTTGAGTTCAAGTCGGTTAAGCGCCTGCAGGACGGAACCTGTCAGTTCCAGTACAGCGATGATAAATCCGGCTCAGGCAATACCAAAATCCCGGAAAAAATCAGCCTGGCAATCGCGCCTTTCCATAATGGCGCACCGTACCAGATCGATGCACGCATTCGCTACCGCCTGCGCGACGGTCAGCTGGTCCTCTGGTATGAGCTGATCGAGCCGAAAAAAATCATTGAGCACGCCTTCCAGGAGATCGTAACCGATATGGAAAACCAGCTCGGTGAAGACCTGCCTATTTACGAAGGTTCTATCTAACCCAGCCATTCCGTGTGTTGTTTTATGCGCCTCCAGGTGGGGCGCATAGCGAAGCACTCCCTAATTCAAAAAGGTGACCATATGCCCAGCTTAGGCCAGCTCTATAACGATAAAGACGCCGGGTTAACTACCCGAAAAACCTATAACGTCCCTGTCGCTTCCATTTATGCGGAGGAAGGCTACAACGTCCGCGAACTTAATCAGGCGCATGTTGAAGAATTCCGCGACGCATTCATTGCCGGGGAATATATCCCGCCGCTGGCAGTAGAGGTTACCGAACGCGGAGTGAAAGTGATCGACGGTCACCACCGTTATCACGGCGCCCTGGCAGCTATCGCTCTGGGTCACGATATAGTGCGGCTTGAGTGCAAAGATTTTGTCGGTAGTGAAGCGGATAAAATCGCATTCATGGTCACCAGCTCGCAAGGGCTGGCGCTAACACCTCTTGAACGTGGCGCTGCATATCATCGGCTGCAAAATCAGGGGTGGAGCCCGTCAGAAATTGCCGGAAAGGTTAAGCGCTCAGAGTCCGATATCCTTCAACATCTCCAGCTTCATGAATGCACCCCGTATATCAAAAAGCTGGTACGCGATGGGTCAATGAACTACGCCATCGCAATCGGCATTTCTCGTGAACATGGTGTTTACGCTGATCGTGAAGCTTCCAGGCTGATGAAAAAAGCGGAAGCAGCCGGGAAGAAGAAGGTAACCAAAAGCATCGCCAAACCACAATTCAACGCAGGAAAGGCGCGGAAGTTTCTGGAGATCATCGCGTCATGCCAAGAGACAACCAGCGGCAGTCTGATCTTTGAAGTTCCACCAGCTATGCAAGCTGAAGTGCTGTCGATTCTTCAGGAATTTCGATACGAAACATCCGTGCCTGCTGATTGTGAACAGTCAAATGATCATGGCGCTTCATCTGAAGAAAGTGACGCCGCATGACAGATACCAACCAATTCAAATGCCCAACCTGTGGCGCAATAGCTCAATTCGCCTGGCATGGTAACAGCCCCTTCATGCGCTATGGCGCGCTGAAGTGCCCCAAAGGGTGCCATACAGTTCACGTTACCTATCATGCCACCAGCATTAATGCAGCCAGGTTGAGTCTGATTAAAAAATGGGAGGAACTTTGTAAATGAACTCAGACTCCCTCAGCAAGCGCCCTCTTAGGAAGGCGTTAATTCTGAACGGTATAGCGCTGATCGCAATTATCGTTCTTTCAGCATTGGGTATCTGGCTGGTTAACGAATGGGTGGCTGCATGAAAGTCAAATGCATTAGAGATACCGAAGGCTACTGGTCTGAAGGTGAAATGTATTCGGCCATCATTGTTACTGGCGGCTTTATTCAAGTTGGAGATGATGACGAGCCTGATAACACTGAAGGATGGAGCGCTGAGCCAATGGAATACCGGGAAGACGGCTCAATCGTTTGTCAGGTTATAGGCATCGAAGGTGAAGTGTTATTCGAGGAATCCAACCATGACTGAGAACACCGAAATAACAGCGGAAAAACTGGAAGAAATACGTCAGCGCTACCGACCAACTGAAGTACCTAAATGCCATATTTGCGGCGCAGAAATGACAATTCAGTGCATGTCGGCAAGTCGCATCACTTATGGTTGTACTGGCGCTATCTATGACGAAACTGGTTGTCATTATGCTGAAGGCCGAAGCCTTGCCGATGACCACTACGCTGAATCACGCATAACGGTAGTCGATGTAAGTGATCCTGATGTTTTGGCTATGGTAGAGGCGCTGGAGAAGGCGCAGCAGCGTAACGCCAAGCTGGAGTCTTCTGGTACCGCTCCCGGCATATTGCGCTGCACTGAGTGCTCGTACGTTCTGACGAAAAACATCATCAGTGTTACCGCAGACACAATTACCACTGTCAAAAGCGAACCTGAGCCATGCCCAAATGGCTGTGGTCCGCTACAGCCTGTCACCTGGAAAGCACTGGCTATTCAACTTATGGCCACCACTAAACAGGGTGTTTCGGATTTGCTGGAAGCTAATAGGCGCATCGCCGAGCTGGAACCCATCCGCGCGGCAGCCGAAAAACTTGTTCGTTGCAAAGGCCGCTATCACAGCGAGCAGAACTATCGCGCACTGGCTGCTCTGTTTGGCGTGACAACGCCAGACCTGCCGCCGTTAGAGCATGAAAACGTCAATTATGCCGATGCTGCAGAGATGGAGATCGCAGCACTGCGCCAGCGCATCGCCGAACTGGAGTCCCGCACCGTGAAGCTGCCGAAGCCTATTAGCGTTTTGCATCGCCGAGAGTTCACTGAGGCGCACTGCGCAATATACGCATACCCCGAGGCAGAAGTTAACGCGGCGTTGGATGACACAGGCATCAAGTGGGAAGCTGATTAGATGGCACTGACCAAAAAACAACGCGCAGAGCTGCGCATGAAGTTTGGCGGCCGCTGCGCTTACTGCGGCTGCGAACTGCCGGAGAAAGGCTGGCACGCCGACCACGTACAGCCTGTGGCGAGAATCTCTGAGCAAGATATGAAGGCTGCAGAAAAAGGAATTTTCAAACTAAAAGCGACTGGAGAGGTACGGAATATCTACGCTGATACCCTTGAAAATCAGTTTCCGGCCTGCGCCCCATGCAACCTGTTCAAAACCTCTTACTCGCTGGAAATGTTCAGAAAACAAATCTCGCTACAGGTTGAGCGAGGGAGAAAGAGCAGTGTCAATTTCCGCACCGCAGAGCGCTTCGGCCTCGTTGAAGTCGTCGAAAAGCCGGTTGTGTTCTGGTTCGAAAAGTATCAGGCAGAAGGAGCCAACCAATGAGCGGCAAATTAACCAGAGAAGTGAGTGGTGGGCTGTGAGGGGATCGAACCCGCGACCAATGGATTAAGAGTCCAGTGCTCTACCAACTGAGCTAACAGCCCGCAAACTTGACGCCGGAAAACATACGCTTGTTGGCCTGATATCGCAATGCAAGCGAGGAACAAATTATGAAAAGAACAGAAAACTTGAGCAAAATCAATTCAACCATAACCAGAGAGCGCCTGGCGGAATTAGTGGCGTTCAAACCATTACCTGGCACCGATATCAACTCAGCCACCCGGGATGAATGGATGGCTATGGCCGCAGAGCTACAGGAACGCCGCAATGCCGAGAGGGACAGCAAGCCGGTGGCGACGCTGGATGTGCAAAGCAGGCGGCCTGACGGCAATAAGTTCGCGCTGGTTTTCTCATCTGCGGCACACAAATTGCCTGATGATGTTTATTTTCTCTATCGCCACGCGCAGCCAGCACCGATCACAGCAGATGTCGAGCGGGATGCTCAGCGCTACCGCTTCCTGCGCGACAAAGACGCCTTTGGCGATGACGGTGAGCCAGGCCTGGCAACCTGGGATGACCTGATTGAACTCGACACGAATGATTTTGATGCAGCGATAGATGCTCGCATGGCGCATCCCAGCGTTGATTTCCTCGCTCTGGATAACGCTCTTCAGAAACACGAACGACGTCGCTGCAAAGACAGAAACTGCAATAAGCAGATTTTCGGGTATTCGGTTGATGGCCTGTGCGAGGACTGTTATGCCGCGATATCCCAGCAGCCAGCGCCGGTAGTGCTGGATGACACGAAACTAAGAGAGCTATTCGATTCCTGGTTTGCGTCAGATTGCTCTTTTGACCTGTCTCCTGAGGCGTCAGAGGCGGATAATATCGCCTGGCGGGAATCCTACTGGTACGTATGGCAACGTTGCCGCGCGGCCATGCTCCAGGCTTGTGATACAGTTCGCGACCTATCCACGCCAGTAGACCCACAAGTCGCTGAATACGAGCAAAACGTACTGCAGGCTGGCAACTCTCCGGTAACTCCGGATGGTTTAATCGCCGCAGTTAATCGTCTGCTCGATAGCGACGGAAGCCGTGGCTGTTATAGCGCAATCCGATGTGGTGATGCTCACGATGAAATAGAGCGCTTGCTCGCAGCCGCCCCGCAGGAGGTGAAAGGTGAATAAGGTAGAATTGCTTCAGAAGATATCAGCACTCGCTACTGAATGCCACGCGCTGGCCTGTGAGCTTGATATTGGTGATGAGCGCACGGAGGCTTTCGAAATCTATGAAGTTCTGAGACGCGTTCAGCGCAGTGGCGCAGCTGGTGAAATGCTGGCTGCAACCAACCCGCTGCTATGCCCAGGGGTTTCTGATGATGGGGAGTGGGTAGACTTTATTGATGATGACGACTGATTTCTAAATTTCCCGGTCAGTCCACCAGCACTTAACAAGAGAATATTTAACGTGAACCATTTAATGATCGACCTCGAAACTATGGGTAATAAACCAAACGCCCCTATCGTCTCCATCGGTGCGGTATTTTTTGAACCCTCAACTGGTGAAATCGGCCAGGAATTTTACCGCGTTGTCAGCCTTAAGAGCGCTGTTAGCGGCGGCGCGGTTCCTGATGCCGATACCATCATGTGGTGGATGCAGCAAAGCGAAGAAGCTAGAGCGGCTATTTGCGATAAGGATGCGTTAACAATTTCAGCCGCACTGATTAAGCTGAACACCTTTATTCGCGAGAACGCCGACTCTGGCAAGGTTCAGGTATGGGGGAACGGCGCTACCTTCGATAACGTAATTCTGCGGGCCAGCTATGACCGTGAATCTATCCCATGCGTCTGGCATTTTGCCAATGATCGTGATGTGCGAACCATCGTTGAGTTAGGCCGTGCCATTGGCATTAACCCGCGCCGTGATATTCCGTTTGACGGCGATATGCATAATGCGCTTGATGACGCCAAACACCAGGCTAAATACGTCTCTGCAATCTGGCAGCATTTGATTCCTGCGTAAATATGAATTCTTGAGGTAATTTATGACTACGAATGATTTTATGGAAGAGCAGGAAGTATTCGAGCTGCTCAAAAAGAGAAAAACGGCTGTTTGGCGTCTTCGTAAAGAACACGGTTTTCCCCAACCCGTTCTTACCTATCCAACCCGGTACAGTCGCAAAGCTGTAATAAAATGGATAGAGGATGGTGGAGTTAATCGTGTTGTATAAAAGGGGGGTATTCGCCTGGCCATAATACAACCAGGCGTACCAACATGATATCATTAATATATTTTCATAGATTTGATAGCATATTTACAATCCTCTGGATATCTCTCAAAAACCACATCCCACTCAACATCAGGTGATATGGCTGTGACATCATTTCCAGATGATAATAAATGGCTTGTTAGGACAGGGTAATGCTTACAATACATTTCCCAAGATGCTGCATATTTTTTTCTAACCGACTCAGGAAAATTTTCATTTACAGAGCCAAGATACATATTATTCACATGAATTATCTCTGGTAAAATAAACCATTTCGAATCTGTCATGTTTATCAATTCAGCTTCTATGGGAAGCTCATATGTACAATATCTTTCATGCTCATCTAATGACTGTGTTACATAGACGAAGTTATAATTTTCATTAAACTCCTTATACTTGAAAATATGACAATATTTTGTTATTTTCTTATCAATAAATAGGCCGATAGCTTTTAACTCCTTCTCGGAATTATAAGCATCAACTAAGGCGTTACCATAAAAACAAGGAATTCCATTAATTTCATAATGTGTGAAGTCACCATGAGTAATCACTGCTCGAAAGTAAACATTTCTTCCTGTCAAACGATGCATCAAATCTTTTACAAACTCACAAAGAAACATTACTAGGTATTTAGCATCCGCTGGAGTATCACCACCCTCCACATTATAAACCACTACGGTATCTGAAAATACGATAACCTTAAATGCATCATGTTTATGGGCATTTAAGCTAGCTATAACCTCATATAAATCATCTATTTTCTCACTTCCCTGCCTCACTAGTTCAGTAAAGCCCAGGATATCTAAATACAAGAAAAACCTTTCGTTCATTTTTACCTCTTCAGAATTAATTCCTTTGTGCACAGCGTCACAACCATCATAGCTTCATACAACAACTCTTATCATTGAAGTTTGATAACTAAACCTTCCCATTCTGAAGATTTTTTACATGCCATAAAATCTTATCTGCATAGAGTTCGTAGGCCACTTCCTGTTCCACCAGCCAATCATGTTTGTTATAGACTGCCATCACTCCTCCCAGTTCATGCCCCAGCATCTTTTCCGTGACGTGGGGCATAACCCCTTCCCCTGATAAATTCGTCACCAGCGAGCGCCTGAAGTCATGTGTTCGCCACTCCGGTATATCAATTTTATCCCTTAATTTTTTCATATAGAGATTAGCTGACGAGCGATCTATAGGTTTGTCCAGTTCCTGTCCTGGAAAGAGTACATTGTTTCCAGCATTGAGCAGCCTATCAACGAAAGGTTTTACCTGGTCGAAAATAGGCCTACGAATTACATTACCCATTTTGGAATGCTCTGATGGAGTAGTCCAAATCAGATCGTCCATGTTGAACTCAGTGGCGGTAGCCAAGCGGAGTTCTGACAATCTGGCCCCCCAAAGCATCAGAAGTTGATGAAGCACCTTGTTTGAGGTAACGATCTTGCTGTTCTCCAGCGCCAACCAAATTTTGGCTAGTTCCGTATACGTTAGAACCCGGCTACCCACATCAGGTTTCTTGCCAATAGTCTTAACGCTTAGCTTCAGAACCTCACAAGAAGGTATCAACTGGCGGCTGATACACCAGTTAATCACGGATCGTAACTGGAGGAGCAGCACTCTGGCCTTTTTCCCGTTTTTCTTCTCCTGCTTATCAAAGAATCTAACCCATGCAGAAACAGGGATGTTAACGACAGGAGCATCTGGAAATTCTGTGTACATGGTGTTGTACACAACTGACTTATAGAGCGTCTGAGTATTAGGCTTCAGCGTCTCAACATACTTGCTCCACCACTGATCCAGGCACTCCTTTAGCGTCAGTTCTCCGTCTTCTTTGGCAAAATAATTTTTAGGGTTTAGTCCCTTGAGGTACAATTCGCGCATCTCGCCGACTATCACACGGGCATCTTTGAGAGTCATTGCGGGATAGCGGCCTATGGAAAGGCGCACAGGCTTGGCATTCCAACGATAGCGGAATTGAAACGTAATCGTTCCAGTGGGAGTTATGCGCACACTTAATCCGTCACCATCTGTGACTTCTGGCGTGCCGCTGTAGGGCTTACCGTTGATGCTGCGAAGTTTGGTGTCGCTGAGGGCCACGGCTTAGTATCCTGTACACACTGAATTTCAGCATTCTGTACTCAATGTGTACGCAATGGCAAGTGAACGAGATGATTTTCTACCGGAAAGGATGCGAAGGGAGAGGAAAGAAAAGAAACGAAATGCTTGATGATACGTGAACTAATGGGATAACATGTAAAACAAGCAGAACGCTTAAAAATCAATCATATCTACGTCCCCTTAGTTAAATGGATATAACGAGCCCCTCCTAAGGGCTAGTTGCAGGTTCGATTCCTGCAGGGGACATTCTCATCAGTTTTTCCAGACCAACAGTTAACGCCCTTCAGGTAACGCCCTTCATTTTTCGCTTTCAGCGCACCAGCAAAGCCTGGCCAGTGGTGATTTAAGAAACCGATCTACAAATTCTTGCAGACCTGATGCTTCAGGGCAGATGAATATTATCATGCCACAGGCCGTAAGAGCGGTTAGTGGAAATAAACATCTAATATTGAGTTGTTCCAGCAAGGAACGCGCTATTGATGAGATTTAAATGCCCTCAACAAATAAATAACAAACAAATCATTCATAATAAAAATATATAATATGAATTATAATAAGCATATAGCTCATATCAAATTATAGGACTTCGAATTAATGTGAATTCAAGCTAAAAATCATATGAATCGTGCTAATTCATCAAAGCATTACTAACAAATACCGTATAAGATATTTTCACTGCCAAATTAACATCAACAACACAAAAGTAACCATCTCGTAAGAAGAAAGTAATTATGATTAGTAAAACCGAAAGAAACATATGGAAACAAAACAATATTCCGCCGTTAGAATATTGTTCCATTTCCCGCGCGCAAAAGCTGCTAGATTGTGAGATTGAAGATTTACTCCACTGGCATGATATCGGTGCAATAAACCTGTGCGTAAAATTAACTAGCATCACAGGAACGTTAAATATTGCTCTGACTCAGAATAAAGAAAGCATAAACAAACGATCTCTTTATAGTGTGAATCAAAGCGATACTTTAAAAAAAAACGAAGCGACATGGTCGTATTATTCCAGGGTAGATCGAGTTTTAGAGCTGAAAGATAGCGTTTCGGCTATAGAGACGCAGCAAGGTAACCATGCAATACAAATCCAGCTTAAAGCGATTGTTTCTGGGCTTTGGTATGTTACCTCAAAAAATCTTGGAGAACTGCTAGAATGCCCCGAACACAACCATTTAGCAAAAGAGGTTAGTGCAATAAATCCTGCTAACAACACTCTTTTTTGCCATTTTTCTCCAGATAATAGTAGTAATCTGCCAATATCGATCAATAAAATTTACATTATCAGCAAGGATGTAGAGAAGATTTATGAGCATACCATAAGCAGTCGCCCCCTTGAGCTCGCCAGGGAGCCCACGATTATTTTAAATAAAAAGATCATTAATGAACCTCAATTCACTTTACAAAATAAAACCCTTACTGACTTCATTGATGAATTCATGAAATTAAACCCTGAGCTCGATAAGAAATCCCTCTACGTTAATGAGAATCTTGATGTGTAATATGAGATTTGCGAAAAGAGTAAAAATGAGATAGATAGTGTTAACGCGGCGCTGAACAATACAATAAATGATCCATAGCCGCCCTCTGATATTACAAAAATGTCAATTAGAATAGTCCGTGCTCTGCTGCCGAAGAGAAGGTAATTTATAGCTGAAAATGCGTACAGGAGTATCTTTTCATCTGCTAGCTGGCTTTATACTTCACTCCCCTGTTTTACTATGATCTTTAGCTACTTCAGTTAAATTATCTCGTATCAACTAGCATAGCGCTTTGCCTGGCGATAGCGGCAAATTCGTGCATACCAGCATGGCTCCGACTCCCTGAACGTTGTATCAACCAGACGGATCTTTCCAGTCGTTCAGGAGCCGTCAAATCTTCAGTTGGCGTACGCTTATTGCGGGAAGAAGCAATCATTGCCTGTTTCATCGTCATACTCCGCAGACGAAGCGAAGGGGTATTGGTCAGCGGCATCCTGCTGGTACAGAGGGCAGCGGCCAAACTAACGGAGCGCTTCAGTTACCTATCCTGGCCAGGCTTAAAGGCACTGGCCTTATCGCTTATCGGCTCTACGGTTTTATTTCGCGCTTGTGTCTTAGCATTACTTTTCACCCTCGCACGCTCTTCGTACGAATAGCGCCTTTCGAAATGATTAACTTCCTGAATCCGCCCGCTATCCCTCCCCCGCTTTCAGGCAGAAAAAAGCCCAAAATCAAACAACTATATCAGTACGAAAATCATCGTTGATGGCCGTCGCCAGAATAAAATTTAATACCGAATGAAATTAATGTGTCGTCGAATCACGACACTCGTAAGTAACTAAAAATTAATAAAAAAATGGCTCTTGTTTCCCTCATTTTTTAGGCGTACATTAGCGCCATCTGGAGCAGTTTGAGCTCAGAATTTACAGCTATCGCCCTTGAAAAAAGTGAATTTTTTGTGAGCGATAGTTGAACAAACAACGAAGGTCAAATTCATTTAAGGCGTCTCGCCGAGATCGCGGAGTGATGAGTCGTGAAATATTTTTTAATGGGCATTTCTTTTATGGTCATCGTTTGGGCCGGGACTTTCGCCCTGATGATCTAGCTGTAACGGTGTTAAAAAAAGGAGCCTCTCGGCTCCTTTTTTTATTCGTTGCTTTCGCTGGTTAGCTTCGTCGATGCGGGCAGCAGTCCGTCTGCACGGAACATGGATTTAATGCCGCGCACCGCCTGGCGGATACGATCGCGATTCTCAATTAAAGCGAAGCGTACGTGGGTATCGCCATAATCCCCGAAGCCGATACCCGGCGAAACGCAGACTTTAGCATCCTGCAGCAGCTTTTTAGCGAACTCCAGCGAGCCCATCGCCGCATACTGTTCAGGGATCTTCGCCCATACATACATTGACGCCTTCGGACATTCCTCCATCCATCCGGCCTCATGCAGCCCTTT
>Ga0160505_100543_pt1 | contig 21177 bp, 20 predicted proteins | sample DIDeMG_FD_108225 | JGI IMG/M metagenome (GOLD analysis project Ga0160505, IMG submission 108225) | Enriched chicken feces microbial communities from UW Madison campus, WI, USA - DID2874_E49_Stillage MG | ecosystem: Host-associated > Birds > Digestive system > Large intestine > Fecal ... | reverse complement strand
GCCAGCCCACGGGTCAGGGAGTTGAGGGCGGACTTGGTCATGGCGTAAACCGCGATGCCCGGCATGGCTACGCGGTTGGCCAGACAGCTGCCGATGTTGATGATCCGTCCGCCATCGGACATATGCACCAGCGCTTCCTGGATAGCGATGACCACCCCACGAATATTGACGTTGATAAGGTCGTCAATGTCCGCCAGCGTCATGGATTCCAGTGGACCGCCGCGGGCGATGCCAGCGTTGTTGACCAGAATGTCCAGCCCGCCGAGGGCCCGGGCCGCATGGGTGACGGCATCCTGAATGGCCTGCGCGCTGGCGCTGTCGGCCTGCACCGCTTCGCCGTACCGACCCAGCGCCTTAATTTCATTGGCGACCGCCTGGGCTTTATCGGCCGATCTTTCATACGTAATAACCACATCTGCGCCGGCGCGCGCCAGCGACAGCGCAATAGCGCGACCCAACCCACGGCTGGCGCCGGTAACCAGCGCCTTCTTACCTGTTAAATCGATCTGCATGATGACCTCGTTACGAGAGTGGTGAGAATCATCATTAGGTATAGATGGTCTGGGTGATTAACGGCTGAAGTATTCCACCTTCTCAAACGTCGCGCGCAAAGCGTCAGGGGTTAACGTCGCCGGTAGGCTAAAGCGCTGCCAGGGCGGGAAGCGCTCCTTATGGGTGTTGGGCTAACCTGATGTTATGTCTGGACATCCAGATGGCTAATATTATTTGGTTTTAGCTTATGCTTTTTACGCAGTTGTCAGGCATCGGCGGCTGTGAAAAATTCGTTAAATCAGAATATTAATTGCCTGGGGAGGGTGATGAGCGTGAATCGCCTTGAGATGCATAACATTAGCCTGGCCTTTTCCGGCTTTCAGGCGCTGAGCAAGGTGGCGTTTACCCTTAAGGGCGGAACGGTGCATGCGCTGACCGGCGCCAACGGCGCAGGCAAATCGACGCTGATGGCGGTGTTGTGCGGGACGCATGCCGATTACGAAGGTGAAGTGGTGATCAATAACCAGCCGGTTAGCATTCGTTCGCCGCGCGATGCAAAGCAACTGGGGATTCATCTGGTGCAGCAGGAGGTGGATGTTGCGCTGGTTCCGGGGCTGAGCATTGCGGAAAACATCATGCTGGACAGGCTGGCTGAACCGGGTGCGGTTTTTCGCTGGTCGCGGGTGCGTCAGCAGGCGCGCGAAGCGCTGGCGCAGCTTGATATTGCGCTGGACGTTCGACGTTCAATCGATAGCTGTACCCTTGCCGAAAAGCAGCAAATTCTGCTGGCTCGCGCACTGTCGCACCACTGCCGTTTTTTGATTCTTGATGAACCCACCGCGCCCTTGGATCAGCACGAAAGCGAACGCTTATTTGCGGTGGTTCGTCGTCTGCAGCAGCAGGGGATCGGCGTGGTCTTTATTTCGCATCGTATTCATGAACTGAAAGCGATTTGCGACACCCTGACGGTGCTGCGCGATGGCCGTTTAATCGAAAGCGGGCCGATGGCCGAACTCAGCGGCGAACAGATCGTCGAAAAAATGCTCGGCCACGAGTTGAGCGATATTTTCCCGCCTGCGCGTCCGCCGCATGGCGAAGAGGTGCTGTTAAAGGTTGACGGTTTGCATGACGAAGCGCTGTTGCAGGATATCTCGCTACGCCTGCATAAGGGGGAAATTCTCGGTATCGCCGGCTTGGCGGGCGCGGGGAAAACTGAACTCTGCAAAGCCTTATTCGGCGCCAGCAAAAGCCGACTGCGCTACGGCGAACTTAACGGCCAGCCGTGGCGGCCGCGCGATCCGGCCGATTCCGTCCTCCAGGGGCTGGCGCTGGTGCCGGAAGAGCGGCGCAAAGAGGGGATATTCATCGATGAGGCGATCGCCATGAATCTGGCGGTCAGCGCCGATAACAGCTTTTCGCGCTGGAACCTGTTCGGCCATCGGCAGGCGTGGCGGTGGGCGCAGGAGGTTATTGCCCGTATCGGCGTGCGCGCCACCGGGCCGGGGCAGACGCTACGTCGGCTTTCCGGCGGTAATCAGCAAAAAGTAGCCATCGGTAAATGGCTGCGCGGCAGCGCAAACGTGCTGATTTTCGACGAGCCGACGAAAGGGGTGGACGTGAAAGCGAAAACCGATCTGTTTCAGTTAATTGATGGCCTGGCGCGGGAGGGGCGGGGCGTGATTTACGCCTCCGGCGAATTTTCCGAGCTGGTGGGCCTGTGCGATCGCATCTGCGTGTTATGGGATGGGCGCATTGTGGCGGAAATTCCCGGCACCGAAGCGCGGGAAGAGACGATTCTTTATTACTCCACCGGAGGAGCGGCAGCGTGAGCAAGGCCCTGGCAGTCAACGCGACGGTATCGGGCCGTCAGCGGTTTTTCGATTTTCTCTATAAATGGGGCATGTTGCTGACCGTGGTGCTGCTGGTTGGCGTCTTTGGTTTAGCCTCAGATAACTTTCTTGACCCCTTTAACATCATCAACATTCTGCGCTCCATCGCTATCGTGACGGTGATTGCCATTGGGGTGTCGATTTCGCTCACTATCGGCGGTTTCGATCTGTCGGTGGGGTCGACGGCGTCGCTGGCGAATGCGTTAGTGATTTCGTTGTTTGTCTGGCACGGCCTGAACACCACTGAAGCCATTCTGATTACCCTCGCGCTCTGTACGCTGGTGGGGTTATTCAACGCGTTTCTGATCGTGGTGCTGCGCATTCCTGACATGCTCGCCACGCTTGCCAGCCTGTTTGTGATTCAGGGGGTGGCGATGACCTACAGCTACGGCGGCTCGATCACCGAAAATATGGTGTTGCCGAGCGGCGATATGGCTGAAGGCACGATTCCGGCGGCGTTTGGCGCGCTGGGGCAGGTACCGACCATCGTCATTATCATGCTGGTGGTAACGCTAATCGCGCAGCTGGCGCTGTCGTTCACCACCCACGGGCGGCGGATGTACGCCATCGGCGGCAACCCGGAGGCGGCGAGACTCTCCGGCCTGCGGATCACGCGCTATAAAGTGGCGGCCTACGTGATTGCCTCGCTGCTGGCCGGGCTGGGCGGCATTCTGCTGGCATCAAGGATTGGTTCTTCCCAGGTGAACGCCGGCGGCGGTTACCTGATGGACGCGGTCGCGGCGGCGTGGATCGGCTTTTCGCTGGCGGGCTCCGGCAAGCCGAATGCGCTGGGAACGCTGGTGGGAGCGGTTATCCTTGGCGTGCTTTCCAATGGCCTGGTGATGCTGTCGGTGCCCTATTACGCGATGGACATTATTAAAGGGCTGGTGCTGGCTGGCGCGCTGGCACTGACCTATTTTCAGCGCCGTACCTAACACTTTACAGGGTAAACAAAATGAAAAAGATAGCACTTTCTCTTATGGCGCTGGGCCTGCTGCAGTCGATGGCAGCGTTGGCGCAGACCCCGACGCCGGTTCCGGCGGCGATTGCTGAGCATAACGGCCCGATCCGCATCGCGGTGATTCGCAATCTCGGTTCTGACGATAACACTACCCAGTTTGTCGCCGGGGCGATTCAGGAAGGTAAAAAGCTCGGTTTTAAAGTCAGCGCCTTCCTGAGCAACGGTGATGACGCCAAATTCCAGGACTTCGTCAATCAGGCCATTAGCCAAAAATATGACGGTATTATTCTTTCCCAGGGGCGCGATCCCTACTCGACCGCGCTGGTGAAAAAAGCGGTCGATGCCGGGATCAAAGTGGCGGTGTTCGATACCGCGGTGCAGGGATCCGTCCCCGGCGTGACGGTTAGCCAGCAGGATGACGCCTCGTTGACCGAGCTCTCTTTTGGCCAACTGGTAAAAGACTTCAACGGCAAGGCCAACATTATCAAGCTATGGGTGGCAGGCTTCCCGCCAATGGAGCGCCGCCAGGCAGCCTACCAGACGCTGCTTAAACAAAATCCGGGGATTAAAGAGCTGGAGTCTATCGGCGCCGTATCATCCGACGTGCAGGGCGACACGGCCAACAAAGTTGGCGCGATTCTGGCTAAGTATCCTAAAGGTAAAATTGACGCCATCTGGGGGACATGGGATGCCTTTAGCCAGGGAGCCTATAAGGCGCTGAAAGAAAATGGGCGCAGCGAAATCAAACTCTACAGCATCGATATTTCCAATCAGGATTTACAGCTGATGCGGGAGGCAGATAGTCCGTGGAAGGTTAGCGTGGCGGTCGACCCGAAACTCATTGGCGCCACCAACGTACGCTTGATTGCCAATAAGATTGCCGGGGAAAGCACCCCGGCTACCTACGATTTCAAAGCGGCGGCCATTCCGCAGGCGCTGCTGGCGGCACAGCCGGGGGCGGTCAACGTGGCGTCGCTGGGGAAAATCATCCCAGGCTGGGGGCAGACCGAAGATTTTATTGCCCCGTGGTTTGCCACGCTGGAAGCCCAACATAAATAATCACGCGGTTAGCTGTACTGACGTACGCGGGCGATAAGTTCGTCCACGCTATCGATACGCTCGGCGATGACGATCAGCGCTTTGCCGAGCGTAATTGCATGGCGCAGGCATTCGTGGCGCATGGCCGTGTCCGGAATCGAATCGATATCGGCGACGTGTGAAAGCCCGACGCTGCGGCGTATCAGTTCAGTTCCGCAGAATCCAATGGCATCGCACCATACTTTTTTGAGGAATACTGAGGCGTAACCGGGGCAGGCCAGCGCCGCATCGCGTGTTTTCTCCGTTGCTAACGCCTGGAAACGCTCGCTGAAAGTGTGCCACAAGGTCTGTATATCGTTGAGCCGCTGTTCGCGCGCGGCGGCGGCATCGCGAATGCCGAGATGGCCAGGTAGACCGCAATAGTTAAGCAACAAATTGCCAATGGCGGTGCCGACGTCAAAACCGATAGGGCCGAAATAGCCAAATTCGGCATCGATGGCTTTAAGGCTATTTTCAGCGACGAAGATGGAGCCGCTATGAATATCGCCGTGCAGCAGGGCTTCGGCCTGTGAGAAAAAGCGGTGCTTCAGCGCCGCGACCGCCAGTTTAAGCTGAGCGTCCTCACGCAGGGCGGCAACCTCTTCTTCCAGCTCCGCCGGATAGTTATTGCGCTCGTGGATCTGATACGGATCGTTAAAAAACAGATCCTCGGTGATCTCGCACATTTCCGGATTGATAAATTGCGCCACCTGCGCTTTTTTCTCATGCGGATGGAGATAGAAATCGCTGGTGTGGAACAGCGTCTGCGCCAGATATTCGCCCAACTGGCCTGCCGCCTGCGGATAGTAGACGTTGCCGATAAGCTCGCCGCGCCAGATACGGTGATCGGAAAGGTCCTCCATTATCATCACCGCCAGAGCGGGATCGAAATGAAGAATGTGTACCGTATGCTGCGGGCTGTGCTGATAGTGGGCGACCAGGGTCTGTGCTTCGAGGCGCGCGCGGTCGAGGGTCAGTGGCCAGGATTCGCCGACGCAGCGCACGTAGGGCAGCGCCTGCTTAACAATAATCCGGCTCACGCCCTGAGCATCGAAAATTTTGAACACCAGATTGAGATTGCCGTCGCCTACCTCCTGCGCCGACACCAGCTCAGACGGATCGTCGAGCCCGCCAAATTGTTGTGCGTAAGCCACCGCATCGCTGGCCGTGAAGGTATGGTATTGCGACATTGCCTCGATCCTCAAAAGTGCTGAATTAAGCCGTTCAGACGTCTATACATCTGGATTTCATCCTGACACAATGTGATACAACAACGCAACAGGGATTTAACGATATGCAGACACTACAGACCACCAGCCTGCGGGTAAGCGAAAATCAGCTTTTTATTCTCGATCAACAGGCATTGCCGCAGGAAAAACGCTGGCTGGCGGCGGATAACGTTGCGCTGCTGGTGGACCATATTCATGCTTTGCGGGTGCGCGGCGCGCCGTTGATTGGTCTCTCCGCCAGTCTGCTGCTGGCGCTGTTGGCGCAGCGCGGCTTATCCCGCGACGAGCTCACTCAGGCGCTGGAAACCCTGCGCGCGGCGCGGCCGACGGCGGTCAATCTAATGAATAATCTCGATCGTATGAAGCAGGCGCTGGCGCAGGAAGACTATCCGCAGGCGCTGGAGAGCGAAGCGCTGCGCCTGATTGCGGAAGATAAACAGCTGTGCGCCAGCATTGCCGAAGCTGGCGATGCGCTGGTAACGCCGGGTAGCCGTTTGTTGACCCACTGTAATACCGGTGGCCTGGCGACGGCGGGGGTTGGCACCGCGCTGGGGGTTATCGCTTTGGCCTATGAACAGGGCAAGGTGGTTAACGTCTGGGTCGATGAGACGCGGCCGCTGCTGCAGGGCGGGCGCCTGACCGCCTGGGAATTGGGGGAGCTGGGTGTGCCGTATCAGCTTATTACCGACTCGATGGCCGCCAGCCTGATGGCGCAGGGGCAGGTTGATGCGGTATGGGTCGGCGCGGATCGTATCGCCGCCAATGGCGACGTGGCGAATAAAATTGGGACCTATTCGCTGGCGGTGCTGGCTCACTATCATCGTATTCCTTTCTACGTGGCGGCGCCGCAAACCACTCTCGATCGCTACTGCCCGAACGGCGCGGCGATCCCGATTGAACAGCGTGCGGCGCAAGAGGTGACCGGCGTAAAAGGCAGCTTTGGCGCCGTGCAGTGGGCGCCAGAAAACGCGCCGGTTTATAACCCGGCCTTTGACGTGACGCCAGCTGCGTTAATCAGCGGTTGGGTGCTGGATAGCGGCGTGGTCACGCCACAGCAGGTGGCGGACGGTATTTTTGCGCCGCTGGCGTAACGGTTAACAGTGATAAGGAACGATTATGTGGCAAGAGCGACTCGCACAACTGGTGACCACCTGTCACTGGATTGGCGCAAAAGGGTGGGCGCCGGCGACCGGCGGCAATATGTCAGTACGCGAGGATGCGCGCTGGTGTTGGTTAAGTGAATCGGGGCGCGATAAGGGCAGCCTGACCAGCGACGATTTTTTACAGGTGGACATCGCCAGCAATCGCGCGCCGTCGGGCCGTAAACCGTCGGCGGAGACCGGCTTGCATACGCTGGTTTATCGCCTGTTTCCTGAAGCGAACGTCGTGCTGCACGTGCATACCGTGCACGCTACGGTGCTCTCACGTCTTGAAACCAGCGATACCCTGCAGCTGCAGGGCTATGAAATGCAAAAAACGCTGAGCGGGCAGCATAGCCATCTCGATAGCGTACCGGTGGCGATTTTTGATAACGATCAGGATATTGAGGCGCTGGCGGAGCGGGTTGAAGCGTATGCCCGTAGCCATCCTTTGCGTTATGGATTTTTGATCCGCGGCCACGGCTTAACCTGCTGGGGCAGGGATGTTAGCGAGGCGCGGCGTCAGCTGGAAGGGCTCGAGTTTCTCTTCGAATGCGAGCTGCTGCGCCGCCGCTATGCATAAAGGTTAGGGTAAGCGCGGATAGGCATCGGCGATAGCATCGCCGGTGAATTGCGCTATCCAGCCTTCCGGATTGTCAAAAATACGAATGGCGGTGAAATTCGGCTCCGAACCCATATCGAACCAGTGCGGCGTATGCGCCGGGACGGAGATCAGATCGTTCTTTTCGCACAGCACCTGAAAGACTTCATCGCCGATATGCAGGCAAAACAGCCCGGCGCCTTCGACAAAGAAGCGTACTTCATCTTCGCCATGGGTATGCTCATTGAGGAATTTAGCCCGCAGCGCCTCTTTCTGCGGATTATCCGCCCGCAGGCTAATGACATCCCAGCTCTGGTAGCCCTTTTCAGCCACCAGTTTATCAATCGCGTGCTGATAGGCCGCAATAACGGTTTCAGCGGTTGGCGCCGGGCCCAGGTAGCGATCGGCCTGCCAGCGCTCGAAGCGCACCCCTTTTGCGCGCAATTGCTGCTGGATCTCATCGGCGTTGCTGCTGTGCCAGCGTGGATGGCTGGCGTCGTTAACGGAAAAAATAGTTAATTCGCTCATGCGGGAAGTTGCTCCGGGTCGATGTCGTCAAAACGCTGAACCTGTGGATGATGGCTGGCCGGGTCGCGGTCGCCGCGTACCAGCTGCAGGGTGCGTAAACCTGCCGCTTCGGCGGCGTCCAGTTCCTGATGGATATCAGAGAGGAACAGAATGCTCGCCGGGCTATGCCCCAGTTGTTCGGCGATAGTGCGATAGGATTGAACTTCGCGTTTGGCGCCGACCAGGGTATCGAAATAGCCGCTGAAGAGATGAGTAATATCACCTTCGTCGCTGTAGCCAAATAACAATTTCTGCGCGGCGACCGAGCCTGAGGAATATACATATAAATCAATGCCCATCGCCTTCCACTTCTCCAGCGCCGGGAGTACATCGGGATAAAGATGGCCGGTAAAGTCGCCGTTCAGATAGCCCTCGCGCCAGATAATGCCCTGCAGCGCTTTCAGCGCCGTGGATTTACGATCTTCGTCCATGAAGCGGAATAGCGTCTCGATAAGCGCTGCGGTACTGGCTTCGGGAGCGGCGATTTCTGTACGCAGATTGTCGAGAATGGTACTGACCGGCTCGACATACTGCTGCGCGCTGACAAAAGCGGCCAGCCGCTCGCGGGCGTAGGGGAATAAGACGTTATGGACGAAGCGAATGTCGCTGGTGGTGCCTTCAATATCGGTCACGATAGCGCGGATCATGGTATCTCCAGAGTGGATAGTGCGCCGTGCTGCCGGTGGCGTCGGTTTGCCGCCTGCCTGCGGCAAGCGAAATAACGTTAGCATTTAGACGTCTAAGCGTCTTGATTGCCAAATATTAACATCGTGTTATAGTGGCTTCAACAACAGCATTACAATCGGAACAAAGAGAATGAGCAATAAGCCACTGATTCCTGAGAGTAAACTCCCTGCATTAGGCACCACCATTTTTACCCAGATGAGCGCGCTGGCGCAGCAGCATCAGGCCATCAATCTATCACAAGGTTTCCCGGATTTTGACGGCCCGCGGTACCTACAGGAACGGTTGGCCTGGCACGTCGCCCAGGGGTCTAACCAGTACGCTCCGATGACCGGCGTACCGGCGCTGCGCGAAGCCATTGCCGATAAAACCGCTGAGCTGTATGGCTATCGCCCGGATGCGAATAGCGATGTCACCGTCACCGCGGGGGCGACCGAAGCGCTGTATGCGGCGATCACCGCGCTGGTCAGAGCCGGCGATGAGGTGATCTGCTTTGACCCGAGCTATGACAGCTACGCGCCGGCGGTAGAACTTTCCGGCGGGGTGCTGAAACGTATTGCTCTGCAGCCGCCGCATTTCCGCGTTGACTGGCAGCAGTTTGCCGCCACGTTAAGCGACCGCACCCGTTTGGTCATTCTTAATACGCCGCATAATCCATCAGCCACGGTCTGGCAGCGGGAAGATTTTGCCGCGCTGTGGCAGGCGATCTCTGAACGGGAAATCTACGTTATTAGCGACGAAGTGTATGAACATATCTGTTTTGCAGAGCAGGGCCATACCAGCGTGCTGGCCCATCCGCAGCTGCGCGAGCGGGCGGTAGCGGTCTCTTCTTTCGGTAAAACCTTTCACATGACCGGCTGGAAAGTGGGGTATTGCGTGGCGCCTGCCGCCATCAGCGCCGAGCTGCGTAAGGTGCACCAGTATTTGACGTTTGCCGTCAATACGCCCGCTCAATTGGCGCTGGCGGATATGCTGCGCGCGCAGCCGGAGCACTACCGCGAGCTGCCTGCGTTTTATCGGCAGCGTCGGGATCTGTTTATCGATGCGCTGCGTGATAGCCGGCTGGAGATTTTGCCTTGTGAAGGGACCTACTTCTTGCTGGCCGACTATAGCGCGATCTCTGACCTTGATGACGTCAGCTTCTGTCGCTGGCTGACCACTGAAGTCGGCGTGGCGGCGATCCCGCTGTCGGTATTCTGTGCCGATCCGTTCCCGCATAAGCTGATTCGCCTGTGCTTCGCCAAGCAGCCGGAGACCCTGCAGGCGGCAGCAGAGCGGCTGCGTCGCCTGTAGCTATTTCACCGTCCATGCCTGAGAAAATTGACGGTCGGCGAACATCTCGGCCAGGCCGTTAATTTGCTTCAGGCGCAGCACTTCATCGGCATCCATCCCCAGCTCTTTGCTGATTTTGCTATTGCTCCAGCCGAGATTGGCCAGCTCGCGGACAATTTCCGACATCGCGTGGATCTGATGGCGCCCGCGCGCCCGGTTGTGGCGGATAGTAGCGGCCATCAGGGCATCGCGCGGGGGGCTGTTCGCCGACAGACAGGTTACCGGCAAATATCCCTTGAGCTGTTTTTTCAGCGACAGCTTGCTGCCCGCCAGTTCGTAGCGGTGAAAACCGTCAACGATGGTATAGCGTTTTGACTGTTGATTCTGCACCACGATCGGTTGCGTGAAACCATTGGCCTCCAGCGAAGTTAATAACAGCCGCTTTTCCGGCGGCGCAAGGTTATTAGGGTTGTAATCGTTGGGAACCACCTCTTCCTCTTTAACCCATAGCACGCAGTCAACCGGCTGGTTGTGAAAGGGGCTATGGCGGTGCAGAGCCTGGCGAAAGTGATTCAGCGCGTCGATTTTTTCCTCTTCCGGCAGCGCTGCCAGATACTCTTCTATTTGGGTAATTAGTCGTTGTTGCATAGCAGTCCCCATTGTTGGCGTTTTTTACTTATGCGCTTGCAGTAGCTTTTATAGCGGGTGGCTTTAGTTGGGCTAAATGAGAGCTGGCGACACCAGTAATCATTGTTTAATAACACTTTGCAGACGCGCCGCCATGAAGGGATATCCCGGGTGCCGATGTCGCTCTCCTGGCTATCGGGGATATCCTCCATTCCCTGTTTTTGATACCAATGCAGATAGACCGCGATTTTATTACGATAATGCTCGGCGGTTGGCCGCGGCATGCTATCCAGCAGGAACAGGGCGTAACTCTTCCAGCTGTGGTGCCCGGGTTTATCGAGTTTGCGGTGGCCATAAAATTTGTTGTCGTACCCTGCGTAAATACCACCGCTGTGCACGCCGTTTACGCGCTGGCAAATGGCTGCCCAACGTTCTGGCTCCAGCACATGATACAGCCAGAGACCCTGGCGCTGCTCCGGGCCAAAGGGTTCGCAGATGCGCATATAGCGCAGCGGCACCCCGGCCTGATACATCAGATCGTAAAGGGGGTTATAGGTATGACCGCTTTTGCTAAACCACGTCCAGATATCGGCGGTTTTCCAGTCATAAATCGGGTAGATGTACCAGGTATGGCCGCCCGGCGCCGATGTCGTCCATGGCTTATCATCGGCAAAGCGCAGTTTGCGCTGAGATGAGATGGTCATAAACCGATTAAGCGATTCATCTGCCCGGATACCCACCATCATCGCCGCCGGACGGTTTTGTGAAAACCAGTCGGCGAAATCACGGACGAACTCTTCGAAGCTCATTCCGCTGCTATAAAACGGGAAATAGCCGGGATCGGTAATGGCGTCAGCGGGCGGCTGGCGTACCCAGTTGACACCCGGCTCCCAGCATTGCCACTCCGGCGAAAACTGAGTCAGTGAATTTTGCGTGGTGAGTGGTAGGGCGACCCAATAAAATTTCTCAATAACATCCTGGTATTCGGTACGGATATTTTCGCAATGCTGAATGGTGCAGGAAAATTGCGCCTCCCAATCAATAAACAACACGTTGAATTTTTTTCCCATTTGCCGGGCGCAAAGCGCCGCCAGGTGCAGCATGGTGGTGGAGTCTTTTCCGCCGGAGAAAGAGATGCAAATGCGTGAAAAATTTTCTAATACCCACTGTATCCGCTGCTGGCTAGCCTGAAGAACGGACTCGGGTAATGGAATTTTTACCAAAGACATTACCATTAATCCTTTAATGTGATGGATGCGCTTTCACGGTAGTGTAGAACACATTAATGGTAAGGTTAATATGAAATGGTAATGTTTTAAGTGGGTTCAATGTAATTCACACAAACATATTCACCATGTGAATATGTTTGTAATGGCAAATTAGTTGACTGCGGTATTTTGCGTAATAAATTCGGCAAATTTGGGGTTGTTTAATGATGAACGATTATAAATCATATAGGCCATTACCGGAGGGATCGGGTCAGGCAAAATGATTTCGCGGAATTTAAATGACGCGCTAAAATAACTTAATGCGTGCTTCGGGACAAAACCAATAAGATCGCTCTGATTGATCATCGTTAAAATAGCTATTAGCGAGTTGCTGCGAAACGCAATTCTTCTTTCAGGCATGAGATCGCTCCCGTGCTGTTGAAAGGCCTTTACATTCGGGTCAGATGAGGTGTAAAGCGTAAATCCTTCCCGAGACACCTCTTCAAATGAATTAAGATGATCTGCACGAGGGTGGCCTTCCCGACAAACCAGCGCAATTTCTAATTCCTGAAAAGGCTGGCAAATAGTACTGTGATTAGAAAGAGGCGTAATACTATAAATCAGATCCGCTTTACGATAGGCCATCAGATCTTCAACGCTTTCTGGCGACAGGAGTAGATCGCGGTGATCGATTTGCAGATTCGGGTCCATGTGCAATTTATTAATTAAATCCATGGTTGCTGGTGATATAAGAAGTTGCGGGCTGTAAATTACAAATCGTTTACTTAATTCAGAATGATTGGCGATATTAATTGTTTTTTCTAATTGGTTGAGGTTTTTTTCCAGGTGATGATGTAAGTTCATGCCCACGGTCGTCGGGGTAATTCCTTTACCGGAACGCACAAATAGCGGATCGTTTAATTGATTACGTAACCGCTGCAGTGACTGGCTTACCGCGGAAGGAGTAATAAACAGCGTTTCCGCCGCTTTACTGATACTAAGATGTTGATAAATGCACTCGAAGATAACCAACAGGTTTAGATCGAATTTTTTTAAATCATAAAGGTTGGCCATGCTTAACGTCCTGTTTATGTTGCAGCGAGGCGAACGGATTATTATTTCTTACCGTTATACATTTGTGGTGATGCTATCAAATATCATTATTATAGCTAAATATACAATTAATCCCTACTAAATGTATACCAACCAATCGCTTTCCGCCAGATCCTTTTTTGTCCTTAAGTACCTGGCGGAAATGCGTTATTTTTTACTGCTGCTTTTCACCCATCATCACCTGCAGTTTCTCTTTATCGGGTAGTCCCACTACCTGCTGCAACATGTTATCTTTATTCATATAGTAAATAGCCGGCGTGGCGTTAGCGCCAAGGTCATCCATCAGCTGCTGGTTGATATTCAGGGTCCTCATCAAGGCCGCAGGGATATCTGTCGGTACGTTCAGCTTCAGTTTGCCGTTGGACTGTTCGTAATCATGCCAGGTTTGCGCCGGGTCTTTGCTGGCCAGAATCGCTGCCGCGGTGGCCGGGCTCTCTGGTTTAATCACGCCGACCAATAAGGTGCGTAGTTGCACCTTACCGGATTCAACCCACGGCCTCGCCTGTTGCCAGAACTGTTTACAGTAGGGGCAGAAAGGGTCGGCAAACACATAAAGGACGATGGGCGCCTCTTTTTTACCTTCCCGTAGCCAGTCAGCGGACTCGAGTTTTTTCCACATCGCCTGTCCGGCCGGGGTATAGAGTTCTTTCTGGAAAAGCTGTTCGCTCAGATTGTTGCCTTTTTCGTCGTACATGTAGCCGGAAATGGCGTGCTTACCGTCGGGGGTGAGATAAATAGCAACGCCCATATCCTGATACTTTCCGAGCCAGCCTTTGACGCCGCCGGGGGCTTCAAAGGGCTTAATGATAGTAATACCCTGTTTTTCTATTGCTTTTACGGGGGCGGGGAGGTCTTCGGCATAGCTACACAACGGCAGCAGGCTCAGAAAAAGCAGTCGTTTTAACATGAGTATTCCTTTTAAATCAGAAGCTAATGTGAAGTGGTGGTGAAACCTATCGCAGCCATAGATAACACCTGCCGGGCGTTTGGTTGCCCTTTAGTTCGGCGAATGATGTAATCCTTCATGCTGTTACATTAAGGTGTAGAGCGCAACATATTGCCAGCCATTCTGGCGCTGAAGCTACCTGCGGGTATTTCAGGTAACGGGGCCGCCTGAGAGGGCGGCCTTTTTACTTTCAGCGAAATGAGGCGAAACACGGGGAAAAACCGCGATCGCGACGGCAGGTTCACAAAGTTGTCTTGTTACGGTTGTTAGATAACGCTTATTGATTTGATAATGCAAACGCATTGGTCGAGTCAGGAAAAATTCGTTAACTTAGACCTCAACAAAAACACGGAGGAAGTATCGATGTCTTTAATTAATACCAAAATCAAACCTTTCAAAAACCAGGCATTCAAAAACGGTGAATTCATCGAAGTTACCGAAAAAGACACTGAAGGCCGCTGGAGCGTCTTCTTCTTCTACCCGGCCGACTTCACTTTCGTTTGCCCGACCGAACTGGGCGACGTGGCTGACCATTACGAAGAGCTGCAGAAACTGGGCGTAGACGTTTACTCTGTTTCTACCGACACCCACTTTACCCACAAAGCGTGGCACAGCAGCTCTGACACCATCGCTAAAATCAAATACGCGATGATCGGCGACCCGACTGGCGCCCTGACCCGTAACTTCGACAATATGCGTGAAGATGAAGGTCTGGCTGACCGCGCGACCTTCGTCGTTGACCCGCAGGGTATCATCCAGGCAATCGAAGTTACCGCTGAAGGTATCGGCCGTGATGCGTCTGACCTGCTGCGTAAAATCAAAGCCGCTCAGTACGTTGCTTCCCACCCAGGTGAAGTGTGCCCGGCTAAGTGGAAAGAAGGCGAAGCGACGCTGGCTCCTTCTTTAGATCTGGTTGGTAAGATCTAATTCGTTTTATTCCCGCTAATTAACGGGCGCACCAGCGCCCGTTTTATTCCAACACCATGATGCAAGCGCATTCAGGCTGCCTGACTAAGGCCGCTTGCATGATGATGTTTTAAGCCCAGGAGATAAAAATGCTCGACACCAACATGAAAACCCAGCTCAAGGCCTATCTTGAGAAGCTGACCAAACCTGTTGAGCTGATTGCCACGCTGGATTACAGCGCTAAATCGGCAGAGATCAAGGAACTGTTGGCTGAAATCGCTGAACTGTCAGACAAAGTTACCTTTAAAGAAGACAACACGCTGGCGGTACGTAAGCCATCGTTCCTGATTACTAACCCAGGTTCCAACCAGGGGCCGCGTTTTGCTGGTTCTCCCCTGGGACATGAGTTCACCTCATTAGTGCTGGCGCTACTGTGGACCGGCGGTCATCCGTCGAAAGAAGCGCAGTCGCTGCTGGAGCAGATCCGCAACCTTGACGGTGATTTTGAATTCGAGACTTACTACTCGCTCTCTTGCCACAACTGCCCGGACGTGGTGCAGGCGCTGAACCTGATGGCGGTGCTGAACCCGCGCATCAAACACACGGCGATTGATGGTGGAACCTTCCAGAATGAAATCACCGATCGCAACGTGATGGGCGTACCGGCGGTGTTTGTGAATGGTCAGGAGTTTGGTCAAGGTCGTATGACGCTGACTGAAATCGTCGCCAAAGTGGATACCGGCGCGGAAAAACGCGCGGCGGAAGAGCTGAACAAACGCGATGCTTATGATGTTCTGATCGTCGGTTCCGGCCCGTCTGGTGCCGCGGCGGCGGTATACTCCGCGCGTAAAGGCATTCGTACCGGCCTGATGGGCGAACGTTTCGGCGGCCAGGTGCTGGATACCGTAGATATCGAAAACTATATTTCCGTACCGAAAACCGAAGGCCAAAAACTGGCTGGCGCCCTGAAAGCGCACGTCAGTGAATATGATGTTGATGTGATTGATTCACAAAGCGCGGCAAAACTGATCCCGGCAGCCGTCGAAGGCGGCCTGCATCAGATCGAAACCGCCTCCGGCGCGGTGCTGAAAGCGCGCAGCGTGATCATCGCAACCGGCGCCAAATGGCGTAACATGAACGTACCTGGTGAAGACCAATACCGCACTAAGGGCGTAACCTACTGCCCGCACTGCGACGGCCCGCTGTTCAAAGGTAAACGCGTGGCGGTGATTGGCGGCGGTAACTCTGGCGTTGAAGCGGCAATTGATTTGGCGGGCGTCGTTGAACACGTGACGTTGCTGGAGTTCGCGCCAGGAATGAAAGCCGACCAGGTGCTGCAGGATAAAGTACGCAGCCTGAAAAATGTCGATATTATTCTCAACGCCCAGACCACTGAAGTGGTTGGCGACGGTAGTAAGGTGACGGGGCTACAGTACCGCGACCGCGTCAGCGGCGATGAGCATCATGTCGCGTTAGCCGGTATTTTTGTCCAGATCGGCCTGTTGCCGAATACCAACTGGCTGGAAGGTACGGTTGAGCGTAACCGCATGGGTGAAATCATCATTGATGCCAAATGTGAAACCAACGTGAAGGGCGTGTTTGCCGCCGGCGACTGCACTACCGTGCCGTACAAACAAATTATTATCGCCACTGGCGAAGGTGCGAAGGCTTCTTTGAGCTCATTTGATTATCTGATTCGCACCAAAACCGCATAAAAAGTCGTAAGACAATACCTGCACACAGCAAAGAGGCGACCCTGGGGTCGCCTCTTTTTTTGCTTATTGCACCGTTCCGTTATCTCACGACCATTACCGGAATATGGGCATGACGAATCACGCTTGAGGCGTTTGAACCCAGCAAATGGGTGCTGATCGACGGATTACGTGAACCAATGACTACCACGTCAGCTTTGATTTCATTGGCCAGTTCATTAACCATATCGCGGACGTTGCCGAAACGCACATGGCTCTTGATGCGTGAAGGGTCGATGCTGAAGTGGCCGACCATGGTCTGCAAGCGGGTTTCCGCTTCATGCTGCAAATGCTCTTCAAAGCGGCGCAGATCGGCGGTAAAACGGCTCATGGTGAAGCTGGATGAACCGTGTAAGACGTGAAGTAAATGAATAATACCGTCCTGTTGGGCGAGAAACTCTGCATGGCGGACAGCCTTGTCGCTCAGCTCCATTTCAAAGACATCAACCGGCATAATGATAGTTTTATACATATGCATTTCTCCTTGTTTGTCTGTTTCTATATCAACATATTATACAAGGATATTGTGGCATTCAGGTCGCAAAACTGTATACGCCGTCACGGGATGAGGTAAAAATTTGTCACAGAGGGTGGGGAAACAGAAAGAGGATGACGACGCATCCTCTGAATAAAGCGTGAAACGCCTCAGGCAGCGGGGTACTTAGCGGTGGAATTCGCCTGCGGCTTCCGGCTGGTACAGCAGTTCCAGCACTTCCAGATGCGCCGATGCGCCGCCGGGTAACTCCCAATGAATGGAGGTCCCGACTTTCAGCCCGAGCAGCGCTGCGCCAACCGGCGCCAGAACCGAAAGCTGAGTGGCGCTATCGGTCGCCTGCGCCGGGAAAACCAGAGTCCGCACGCGTTCTTCACCGCTGGTTAAGTCGCGGAAGCGGACTTTGCTGTTCATGCTGACGACGTCGTGCGGCATTGCTTCCGGCGCCAGCATTTGCGCGCGGTCCAGTTCGTCGTTCAGGGCATCGGCGACCGGCGAATTCGCGTATGCCGGCTGTTCAAGCAGTCTATCGATACGTTCAGCATCGAATTCATTAATAATGATTGCGGGTCTGGTCATTGCATACTCCATGTTATCCAGGAACCTTTTCCGTAAAAGAAAACCCTCGCCGAAAGGGGCAAGGGTTTATGTCCCTTCATCATACTGAGACTTGCCTGATGTTTGAAGTGATTAAGCGCACATTCAGCGCATCGTTAGCAAAAGCAGATGAAATGGGCGCATCGCTCTGTTATCAAGAACCGACTTTGTCCAGCACAAACTGCTTAGCGCAGTTGCCCGGATGCGGCTGCGGCAGGAACGAATCTGCGCCCAGCGGAGCATTGATCGCGCTAGCTTTGATGGAGATTTGCATTTCCGTTAAATAAGCGGGATTGCCGTCACAGGTTAATTTAAAGGCTTTCACGTTTTGCGCGCCATAGGCTTTGGCGACGGCGGCATCAAAATCGCTACGGCTAACGGTTTGTCCGTAATGTTTCGCCAGAAAATCGCCGATTGCGCTTTGCTTCACTTCGCCATTCAGGCGCACCATCGTGCCGAAGTAGCTATCCGGATCGAAGCCGAAACAGACGCCATGTTTGGCATACTCATAGCGTTCCAGGCAGGAGTTGCCGCCGGACCCCGGCATCACGCTATTCAGCTTATTGGCCATTTCCAGCGATAGCCCGGTTTCCGCGGCCTGGCATTTACGCCCGGCTCTGACTTCCGGCATATTGGGGATAGGGCGCGTCGCGCAGCCGTAGCGCATCCAGCGGCGCTCATCGACGCCGCGCGAGGCGATCGACTTCGGCAGGCCCGGCCACAGGCCGTGTACCGTCAGAAAATCGGCTTTGTTGCGTTCTTCCTGCTGTAGCCGGCACTCCTCTGGTTCATTACGATTTCTATCCAGCATGCTCTGACAAAAACCGGTTTGCCAGGACAATGCCAGCACGTAACGATCGAAATCACCGTATTTCGTCGCGGTAAGCGGTTCTGCGCCAACCTGTGTTGCGCCGAGTAAAAGGGCAATGGCGACGACATCCTTCCTGAACATTTTTATTCCTGATAGTGGGAGATGATTAATTGCTGGGATTTATTAAAGCATAAAAAAGGCGCCTGCTGGCGCCTTTTCACTGCGGTTTGTGGTTTATTGAATCGCGGCGCCGGGGACCAGAATCTCGGTGGCGATGATCACCACTAACAGGCCGACGATAACGGGAACCGAGGTGCGTTTAACAACTTCGAACGGAGAAATCTTCGCCATTCCCGCCACCGCCACCACCACGCCGGAAACCGGTGAAATGGTGCGTCCCAGATTCGATGCCTGCAACATAGGGATCGACAGATAGGCCGGGTTGATGCCGGAAGAGTGGGCAAGCTTCGGGATCATCTCAACGAAGGCGTAAAACGGCGCGTTGCCGGAACCGGTGGTCATCGCCGCCAGCATGGTCAGGACGACTAATACCAACATCAGGATGATGCTGGCGGATCCGAACGAGGTCGCAATAGAGATAAGACCGTCGATAAAACCGATAGTGCTCAGACCCTGGGCAAATACGCCCGCCGCGACCAACAGCATGACGACGCTGGCGAAGGCGTCCGCCATGCCGCGATAGGCGGCTTCCAGCCCGGTGAAGACCTTTTTAGTGTCAAAACTGCGCAGGAATTCCAGTACTGAAGCCAGCACCATACAGATCACCAGAATCGTGATGATGTGTAACTCCGGCCCCCATTTGCCGTCAAAAATCAGCACGCCGATAATCGGTGTGAAAGGCAGAATGGCGTACAGCGCCGGGGCGGTGGTGGTTATCTCATTGACGTCGAGCATCTCGTGCGAGGCGTTCTCTTTTTTATCGAGGTAGCGCTGCCAGAAGAAGTGAGCGATGGCCATACAGACGATAGCGGCAATCGAGATAGGTAAAGTGGTTTTGAAAGCGAAATCAATCAGCGGCATTTCGGCAGCTTTGGCCGCCAGCACTACGTCACCGGAGGTTGGTGACAGGATCAACGCGGCAGGGGAGGCGCAAATCGCCGCCGCGGCGCCGCGGCTGATGCCGACATTGACCATTACCGGAAATAGCGTCGCCATCAGCAGCACCCCAAGGCCAGTTGCCGAGGAGACCGCCAGCGACATCAGGCAGGCGAGGAAGTAGGCGGCAATCATCAACAGATAAGGCGAGTTAATATATTGCAGCGGCTTAGAGGCCAGTTTAACCACCATATCGTTGGCGCCGATATGGGTCATATAGGTGGCGAAACCGCAGAGCATCATAATCATCATGCCGAGGTCGCCGCCGCGGCTCATGAGCAGTATTTTAATATATTCAAAGATGTCGGTTGCGGTGTAACCCGTACTGGCGGCGCTGGCAGGGAGAACTTTATGCCCCATAATGGCGCTGGCGATAAGCAAGATTAAACCGCCGACAAACAGCACTCCTGTCGCGGAATAACCTTTTATAATGTAGCGGGCGACGCCCACAATAACCACGACCCCGATAAGGATCTCAACAAGCGTAAGCATACTTTACCCCTAAACCATTAACCCAAAGAATCTGCTGATATCTAAAGCACTACAAAAATTAAGTGATGGAATGTGCCCAAAAAACGGACAGAACTTGCTGACCCAAATCAATAAACTACTGAGAATTGACTAATCAGAACCCGTGGCACGGCTAACATCACAAAAGTTGTCTACCAGCATGAGCTTTTTGCTATGGCGCAATTCAGGATTTTGCCTTATTCCGTTAACAGTCTATTAAGATTACATTTGTTACTTTACTTCGTTTTTAAAATTGCAATCGGTAATAGAGAAGTGTTTAAACTACGTCAATTTACATTATTTATGCTTGCGCTGTCCGGCCTGCTGCTGTCGTCCGGCTATGCTAACGCCTCGTTCTCGTCAACGCTCCGCGATGGCTACAATACGCTGACGGACAATGTCGCGCAAACCTGGAACGAGCCTGAGCACTACGATCTCTACATCCCGGCGATCACCTGGCACGCGCGCTTTGCCTATGACAAAGAGAAAACCGATAAGTATAACGAACGCCCATGGGGCGCGGGATTTGGCATGTCGCGTTGGGACGATAAAGGTAACTGGCACGGCCTTTATCTGATGGCGTTTAAAGATTCCTTTAATAAGTGGGAGCCGATTGGCGGCTATGGCTGGGAAAAAACCTGGCGCCCGCTGGCCGACGACAACTTCCATCTTGGCCTTGGTTACACCCTTGGCGTAACGGCGCGCGACAACTGGAACTATATCCCGATCCCAGTGGTGCTGCCGCTGGCATCGATTGGCTACGGCCCGGCGACGTTCCAGATGACCTACATCCCCGGCACTTATAACAACGGCAACGTTTATTTTGCCTGGGCACGCATTCAGTTTTAATCGTTATAACGTAGTGACAAAAGTGATAAGTTCTTTGTCTTGTTGAAAAACAATGACTAACGTAACTGTCGGCTATAAAGATAGAGACTTTTATCACTTTTTAAGAAAGTTACGCTGGACAAAAGGCATCACAATTGATGTACTGGTATCCGACACAGCATTAGTGTCGTTTTTTAATTTAAAGGTAATTTTGATGTCTAAGATTAAAGGTAACGTTAAGTGGTTTAATGAGTCCAAAGGATTCGGTTTCATTACTCCGGAAGATGGCAGCAAAGATGTATTCGTACACTTCTCTGCAATCCAGTCCAACGGTTTCAAAACTCTGGCTGAAGGTCAGCG
>Ga0160505_100542_pt1 | contig 21227 bp, 10 predicted proteins | sample DIDeMG_FD_108225 | JGI IMG/M metagenome (GOLD analysis project Ga0160505, IMG submission 108225) | Enriched chicken feces microbial communities from UW Madison campus, WI, USA - DID2874_E49_Stillage MG | ecosystem: Host-associated > Birds > Digestive system > Large intestine > Fecal ... | reverse complement strand
TTTTTCTTTTTTAAATTTATATAAAAAATTATATTTTTTTTTTTTTTTTTTTTTTTTTTTTTTTTTTTTTTTTTGTTCTTTTTTTTTTTTTTTTTTTTTTTTGTTTGTGATCACCGCAGACATCAACAGTTGAGAGTTTAAACACAACACTGCTAAAAACCTTGTGAAACTCTAAGCTAGTTACTTTTGTCATGTTTCATTTGTTGCGTCGCTTCTACAGAGTATATACTATAGCAATGAACAAAAATTTCTATTTATATGTTATAGTCAATCTTCTCTCTATGTTAAAGTAACATAGTGCCATTTTATCTTTTGTTGATCAGCTTTTAGTGTAGTTTGGCGGGTGGTAGTGAATAAGCTAAACTCTAAACTCAGCGCTTTAGAATATGATAGATACATCTACTCGCGAGCTATTCAAGGCCACAAGCTCAAAATCTAAGTCATTAGTGTCAAGTGACCAGCACCTACCACTCACCATTATAAAGATTTTTTGTTTTTCCAGTTGTTTACCGAGGGCAAAGGAAAGTAAGTCAATTGTTAACCGTTTTCAGAAAACAAAGTCACCCATCTCCTTATTAATACAAGGCTCAGTATTGCCAGCGTCTGACCTAGATACGCTGTGAAACAAGTTTATTTAAAGGTAATCGCTCTGTAGTTACTGCTGTCACGATGAGGGCTGTCTAAATACTGTGAAGTTTATGACAAATGGTTTGAACAATTTATTTTTTCCAAAGGTCAAATAACTGGGTTGAGCCAACAGTTATTAGCTGGGACTTAAGTTGCACGTACATAATGTGATGTCAGACCTCCGAGCTGCAAACTAAGCAAGTGTAGAAAAATCATAGAAGTGCAATAGCTAGAACTGGGATTAGAGCATCTTAAGGATTATAATAAGGGAGAAGATGAAAAAAAAACTCTACCTACCTAATACTAAGATGGTCTGGGCTTAACGGGTGATACATATTGCACAAAGGCCGAAACAGCGCTTGCAAAAATACCATCACCTTAATGTTTAAGCTTCCATGTAGTTATACAAATGTATGACTAACAACTTCTGCATGTTATAGTATTTTAATAAATGGGCCCAAAGTAATAACTGGCTTTAGCTGTGTTTGTTCATGAATTGATATAGACAGATAATGCCTCGTGTTTTGTATCATTGCGGTTACAATCTAATATTCTCAAATCCCATGACTCTATAAGTTTTATTTTGAATAGCTTGAGCTGAGTCTTAATCACAGCAGTTTCTTTCCTCCAAGAAAACCCTTGTTTTATTTCTGTTCCTGCTTTTTAGAGCCTTAACGCAAGCTAAAGACGAATTTTTCCAAAAAAAATTTTTTTTAAAAAAAAAAACAACCCATTACTAGGGACAATAAACAGAGTTTCTATCTATAAATTACTGATTGGCACAATTGAATAACGAACTCACTTATACGTGCTGAGAGCGTTATTTTTCAATCTCATTGAGAGAAGTGCTTGAGTTAGATGTATTTTTTGTATACCTGCTTTTTTATTCTTTTTTTTTATATAACGTCTAGATTTTAGAACAAGAAGATTTTCCATCCATCCGCCAATCACCAAAGTTGTCTGAATTATTCGGAGTGTATATATTTATTTGTTAACCTTGGTTGATTGAAAAAATAAAATAGTTACTAGAAATGTTACAATTGAATAAAAAGTTACAGAGTTACAGACCCCTGGCTTTGTCTAACGTAACGATTCTTTTTTTGTTGTTGTTGATATATCATATTATTAGTTACCAACCATGTGGTTACTGTGAACGACTAATGTACGGGTTTTTTTTTCTTGAAGTGGCGGTTGGTTGCCAGAACATTGAGAAGGAACAGTCTTTCAACGCAGGTTGTTTTTCCAAGTCTTTTGCCTCTGAAGAAACCCTATTTCTTGTGGTACCAACCACGTACCAATAGTGGTAGCAGATTTAACAATAATAGTAGGGCGTAGTCACCCTGATGCTGAGTGATATGGCATCTCAATTCTCGTCGAGGACCTGTATGAACAGACTGAGTCTCATACTGTTTATGCAATAAAGGCTTTTAGGAAAACAGAATGTCTAAATTCACAAAGGTATCGTCGAGTTAACAAGTGTACCTTTGTTACCTGGGCCTCATTTGGAAAACCCCTTTGCCAAATACCAGTGCAGGTTTAGTAGAACATACGCACCCTTTTTTGTACACACAAAAGAAAGTTACTTCTTTGGGATACTAAAATTGTTCATCTGTGCTGTTTTCTAAGAAAAAAAAAAATTCTTCCAATGTATCATGTTAAGTATATAGTTTTATTATTTTTATTTTGTATTTTTCTGTTTGTTTTTGGCATGTTCAACGTTCGCTTGAGCTTGTGATCAAACTCTTTGAGCTTGAAGTAACAAAAAGGAATTGATTAAACGTCAATACACTAAAGAGAAAATTTCCAATAAACTTATCTGTTATTGAGTTTCAGATTCGATGGAAAAAAAAGTATGTTAAAAAAAGTAAGCAAAAAAAAAAAAGATTTTCATAATATATGGCAAAGCAGAATAAGCAAGAATAAAAGCAGATTCCATTATGTAGAGTAAACCTGACATCGTTCGTGCATCTCGTAAACGGTCCAAGGAAAACAGTGCAGTGGGAAACGTAACAAATTTCGTATGGATTTACATGGTATTTTCAGGCTAATTTTCAATTGATCCAAGAGGTATTTCCATAGTAACTTTCTGATGGTCAATGACAGCGTTAATACTTTAGTCAGCACCATTACCTATCGATATTGAAGTACAAGTTTACAATCACTATCCTACCTGGATGTTTGCTACCACATTCTAAGCATTTACCACCGACTCAGCTACGTTTCATACAAACAAGACGTTAAACACTACATATTACATGAGTGTAAAGGCTTTTGATTCTAAAAAAAAGGTAGACTAGTTGTTAAAAAAAAATACCATGATTTACCGTATAGCTCAAAGCTTTCAAAATGACTCAACAACTGACTTTTCAAACGCCACCCTTGAGTAAATTTCAGTCTTTTCACTTCTAACCTGGTTTTAACAATAGATACGTTGAGCTTCAAATCAGCTGAACGAGGTAAGCAAAAAAGGAAAAAAAGGGCATATTATTACATAAAGATACCAGCTCCTTGGTGTTGTTTAAAAAAAATAAAAAAAAAATAGACTTGCCACTTTAAAGTGGCGGCCGAACTTTATTACACCCTTTCTGAACGTTTACCACATTTGAAGTACGACAGTACACTACTATGCTTTACAAATATGATTACATGGCCTCTTGTACTTTGAACCTGGCTTGTTTATGTAAGTGTGCACATGCCTTTTTAATGCTACCATGCCGGCATCCGTGAAAAACCGCCAGACAGGCTGCTTGGTGAGTTTTACAAATCTAGCTAGCTGCCAAATCATTAAATGTAAAACAAGTAAACACAATGTCGAGAACCAGAATTTTAAAACAGAAAAAAGAAACAAAAAGAAAAAAAGAAAAAGAAAAAGAAAGCGCCAAGTCTAAGAACTTGACCATGAAAAAACAGACCCTCTAGCTGGAAACAATCAAACAGATTATCTAGCTCTTCTGATCATATTAAGAAGAACCTAGAAATCAAGTTCCGTTCCTGACCCTTAAAATAATTAGTTGTTTGTCCTTATTTGACATGGCGGCGAGGTGTTATTGGATTTAAGACGAAAACCGGTTAAAAGGAAATTCCGAAGAACATCAGTCTGTGTGGTAGTCTGAATTAATTTTCATTGTTATTTCTATTTCATTTTTGTTTTGGTTTTGTTTGTGATTTGTTTTATTAAATAGCTTTTACTACAAGCCAACTGACTGAGCAAATTATATTGCGATTATTATTATTATTATTACTTACATGAAATAGATACAAATAAAATTACAAAGCAAACGTGACATACCAAGAAGGCGTACATTTTAAAACATTTGACTCTATGGGATTGGCAAGGCAGAGGTGTCGGCGCGTATTGTGAGTTTAAACGTTTGATGGCGCTGAAATCTCTATGTATATTTTCATGTGTTAGGAGAAACCTGCGACACATAACACCTAAGGATGACAAAGACATTACATAAGTTTTCATTCATTCCCAGCATAGTGTGTCGAGGATGGTAAATCAAGTAAATTTCAATAGTAAACTATTATTTTCTAAGTTAGGGGTTCCAATAAAAGCCATAATAATTTATATCAAGATACAAAAAAGAGAAAAATAAAATTTATTAAGTCTAAAAAGTTGTATTGTAGTAGTCAAGAAAAAATAACAAATATCCAATAGCCTTGCTAGCTCAATCGGTAGAGCGTGTGACTCTTAATACCTGGTTTTCCAGGATCAAAGTCATCACAAGGTTGGGGGTTCGAGCCCCCCGTAGGGCTTTCTTTTTTTAAATACAAAATCATTTTTTTGTTAAAAAAGGGTCCTGTCTACTGAAAAAATGCTACTTTCCCAAACTCCTTAATTACAATCTCGGGGGTTTTGATGTTAACTCAATGTGCTAATGTTCTATCTACCTCAGGTCCATGCATGGCCAGGAATCTTAGCAGACAACTTAAACAATGCTTATGGGCTATCTCAGAAAATCTCTAAAGTATCACCGCAGAAAAGGAAACACCCGATTTTCTATCTATTAAAGTGGATAAAATTTAATAGGGTGATTTATGAAAAGACGATAAAATGGGATAAAAAAAAGCAAAAAAAAATATGAGTTGCAAAAACCAAATTTAAGAAGATGGCTGAGAGGACTCTTCAAATACTCACAGCAATCAAGGATATCGAAAGCATGTCTTTACAGGTCTTCATAAAATATAATACATTGGAAAGCTAGAAAGTACAGAGAAAGGTGATTTCCTCAAGACAAAAAAGAAACTCCTTATGATATTGCGATAATTTTGGCATCTTTCGATCTTTAATTGACTTTAATTTAAGTAGGGCTTTTTACAGTGTCATTTAATACCAGTGTGCATAAAAAGTAAATAAATTCACAATCAAAAAAGATAAAAAACATCAAAAGATGCATTGAATTTGTTTAAAACATTTGATATCAATCTACAGCCAAGCATATGTCCTGTTGATATGTTAAATATGTTCAACTTTTTAATGCTGATGCTGAGGTATCAACTTTGTTTAGATGCCTGAATAGTATCGGTATATGGTAAATCAACGGGTATTAAATCAAGGTACAATGTACTGCACGCAATACTGGCCAGTGTAAAAAAAGTTGGTTAATAAAAAAGCCGAACACCACTCATAGGATGGCAACAGACACAAGCTGGATGAGCTCTACCATTTATTTGATTTATGTGATGAGCTTTAATGGTGGCATTTTTTTAGTGTTAGCAGTTGTGTGTTAGCTAAGTAAATAATAGGAATACGGAGAATACGGGAACAAAAACCTCAAGAAATAGCAACCAGGCAGAACCTGTTATAAAGCTTCAAAGACAATCAAGATAAGAAAAACAAAAGAAAAATACTTTAACACCAGGTGGTTAGTTTCCTACAATTTTAGTTGTAAAGTCATGTCGAACTAGACAAGTTTAATTGTGATAATTGTAATGACTGGAAAACATCAAGTGTTATGCAGTTAGTATGCAGCTTTGTGATGACAGTATTTTCATCTCAATAAAATTCTTGTCAATCTCATAACAGTTTTTTTTTTTTTAAAAAATTGAATTAGACATCTACAGTTAAAAGTAACAGGGAAAAAATGATAAAGTTACTGCTCCATGAAACTGCAAAGTGTTCTAAATGCAACGGAAACAACATGCATTTCACAAGATAAGCAATTAACTTCACCCACACACACACAAGCGGCATTAAATCAATAGCTGAACTTGTAAATAATCTTATGTTAATAACGTACAAAAGTTTTTCCCTTACAGCCAGTACCAATAAAATGTCACAATGAAAAAGCTAAAGGCTATTTTACAAAAGGGTTTTGCACATGGCCGGAGCCCTTACTGAGCAAGACAATTTATGGGGCTATAGGTGCTCTTGTTTTTAAGTACTTATTGACAATACAAAATCTTGCTAGTTCAAACAAACCAAAAAATAAATACTTCAATATTAAAATTTTTAATAGTAGTAATAAATAGAGACTTCTTAAAAATGATCAATTATTTGGCATCTTTATCAAAAATTATACACACTTTTCTGACATTTGTTCACTGTATTTCTTATAAGTTATGGTGACCGTTCATTTGCTGCTGTTTATTACATAAGAACGTCAAACAACAACAAAGGTCATAAGTCTCAGTTTTAATGGTAGAATTAACACACTTTCAAAGATATTTTGCTGCACATATGATATTATTGTCGTGTTATAATCTAGGAGGAATATACTCAATTTCAACAAGCTCTACAGGAGCACACGTAGCTCTTAACAGCTTTTTGATCTCCTCGTATTCATTGACACAAAGCTTATAATGCCTGTACCATGTTCCCCAAAGCTTGCGCTCTGTATGATCAAGGTCGATCCAGTGATAGCAGATACCACAAAGACCTTCCCATCGGGCTTCTCTGCTGACCTTTCTTCTGATAACAAGAGGATCCTCAAAAATGTATCCACCCGGGAAAATGCCATGTTCGTGATTTTGGTGGTACAGGTAGCCAGAGTTTTTCATGAGGAACCAGCCTCCTTTTTTGCAGATACCACACCAGCCTTCCTTGTGGATACCTTGTCGTCGACAGTAACAAGGATCATACTGATTACTCTTCTTAGCATTCAAGTAAGGAACGTCTTTAGGAGAGATGCTATTGTATGGAACTTTCTCGGATGTATCAAATTGACCATCTGCACCCACAACAGGGCAAATACCAGCAGGAGAAAGTTTACTAGCTTTTCGAGTTGATTCACTTGGAACATGCAACGGCGCAATGCTTTGATTAAACTCTGTCACCCCACGACCTTGACCATAAGTCACATCAGTCAGAACTTGCCTTGCAGCATAATTGTTGATTCTTCTTGGAGGCCTAGACATTAAAATATCCAACCCCTCTTTGAGCTCCTCAAGACTAAAGCTTAGGCCTTTTTTATTGTCCATCCGAAAAAAATTTTCAGTCCTGGGACGCTGGGACGACCATCTGAGAAAAGTATTCTTGATTTCAGTCTTGTGTTGAGCAGTCATAATCATATCAACGCCTGGTGGCAAAGGACATTGAGAAGCAACACCTCTGCTTGGCTTACGACTGGCACGATTAATTGTTTCATTAGGCGCATGATATGCTTGAAAATCATCAGGGGTTCCCACAGCTGTATAAATCATGTCAACACATAGTTTGAGAATGTCTTTGCCTGCAAGAGAATCCTCGGTTTTGACTGACTGTATACCAAACTTATGAAAGATTCTGTTTGTTCCACCAGTTTTCAACAAATTTTCAATTCTTGTTGGTTTCCCATTAGACTGGTTGTGGGCAATACCGTTGTACTTATGGTCAACCTTGAAAATAGGACTGTATTCATTAGAACCATTGCGACACCAAAGTTTAGTGTAGATTGCGTTTTCAATTGTATCCCCTGAAGTAAATGTCAGGGTTTTGTAAGGTACCGTTTGAAAGTTTTGATTGACTTCCCAGCTTGAAGCGTTAAGCGGAACTGCCATTTTGGGCTGCTCTGATACAGAATCTCCAAGATTTTGTGGAGGCTGCATTAACGAAAAATGATAATAGGCATTAGAATTGTCAGAATTTCCAGCTTGAAAGTGCGCTCCTAATGTTGGCAGGGCTGATGATAAGCCCATAGGGTGTTGATGATGATGAATATTAGATTGTGATGATAGTAAGGGCTGACTTTGAAATCCGTAATTAAAGTAGTGGTGGTTGGGTATTCTGGGCTGAGATTGAGAAAGTGCCAAATTTTGGTACAGAGAATCGTAACCCAATAATGGGGTTTGATGATTAAACTGGACTTTATCAGAAAGTGCCATGGAATTAACAGAGGATGCTATTGAAGATGAGGTATTGGATGCCGACAAAAAACGATAAGAAGAGGATCCGTGCTGAACATTAGGACTTGAATTTGAAAGGTGCTCTGCAGAGGTTGGCGTACTTATAGGCTGATGATATAAACTCTGGGGCAGGCTGGAGGTTTCACGATGATATTTTTGATTAGACAGCTGATCTTGATTTCTAGCCTCATTCTGGCTTGAATGTAAATCATTGTAAAGAGGCTGCGCTTCTTGATTGTCTACCTGAGCTTGCTCTTGGTATTGGTGGCCCAAAGGCAAATGAATTGTATGAGGGAGATTAAGTTGCCCATCCTGTCTACTAACTGAGAAGTTGTTTAGGTTTCGTGTTGGATCCATAGCAAAATTGCTGCTGTTACTACTGATGCTTGTAGGCGAACCCTGGAGAAACGAGGAAGAGCCATGGGCCAGCACATTTAAAGAAGTAGTAGTGGTGTAGTTGGTTGGTGTGTTTTCATTGCGCAAATATCTTGATTCAGGGTCTTCTGCTGTAGCAGAAGCAACAACAGCAGAGGTTTCAAAAGTTCCGCTTGGGGAGGTTTGATAAAGAAACAGTCCGTTACCAGTTGTAGTTGGATCAATAGGAGGCACTTGCCCCAGAGACATAAGACTAGTAACGGCTTCTGTAGAGTTGGTTTTACTATCAAGTGGTTCTCTGACTATAGGTTTTGTCATAGCAGGTTAGAAGTGAAGGCGAAATTTATGGACTAGACAGTTGCCTGAAGTATTATGCATTTGGCGCCTAAGAAAAGGAATAAAAATGCAGATTCAGAAAATGAGATATCAGAAATTTGTGAAATGTCATATATATAAATATAGTGCGTTTTGAAAGAAAACAAAATCAAAAATTTGTAAACTAAAATATATATAAATAAAATAAAATTAATTATATAAATGCTGGATGATTGTTTTTTGTTGTTGTTTTATTTCTTTTATTCATATTAGAAATGTGTACTTATTTGGTCCCTGAGTTTAATGCCAAAAGAACAAGCATACACTACAAAGAGTATTAAAGGGAAACCAAGGTATTGCATGGAACAACAACATCATGCTGAGAAATTCACAAATTTCTGGCCAAAAAGATATGTACCTGCATCTTGATAACATGCTTATTTCCAGACGTTAAAGTTGATCCATGTTAGATAAAGCTCAAATTTGTAGTGATCTCCCATTACTGGTGTCACCAATTTGCAACATGGTAGCACAACTTTGTAATTTAAGCCTTAGAACTATTGAAATTAACTGATAAAAACAAGCTACAAAAGCAAAAAGTTTTTTTCAACCAAAAATAAAATTTCATAACCGTAAACTTTCTGCATTTCAATTGAATGTAATTATAAAATAAAATAAATAAAATTAAGACAGCTAACAAATGATTAGAAATACAACAGAGGAATAAAATAAAAACATATTAAAAAAAGACCAAGTCTTTTGTTAACGAATGTGGTCGTTAAACAAGACAGGGCCTTTTGTTCTTTCCAGCCATGGCACGAATCTGACAATATTTTCAGTTTAAAGGTTTTAAACAGAAAGACCAGGTCTCATAATAGAACTTAACGTTTGTCCCAAACTGAAAAGGTAGCCTGAAATCATATTTGTTATGCCGTTTTGAAGAACAACTTGTTCTGTACTGGCTGTGTTGTCTTGGTCAAGTTTGTGGTTTTCACGGTGGAGGTGATCATTACCATGAGAATTTGCATGACTTTTCCAAGAAGGTCTATGGAAAGTAGTTTGATGCTTATCATCATGAGCGGCATTAGAATGAGGCTTGCGATTTTCTTGAACCTTCTTATCAGAGTCTGTACAAGACGATCCCTTATGTTTGCCTCTCCAATTGTTCTCCCCCTTATAACTATTCTTAAACGGATGAGGGCGACCGCCTGGTGGACGGTGAAACTCAAAAGGTTTAGCTTCCTTGTAAATCTCGAAAGGAATATCCTCATCAAACTTGAATCGTTTATGTCCATTATTAAAATGCACCTTTTCGATTTCGAACTTGACGAAAACCTGATCATCGTGTATCTCAGAGTGCCTGAATTTGGAGTTAAAGCATGAAGTGAGTTTTTCAATTTCGGCTGAATCATCAACCTGAACAAATTTGCCATTCAGGGACAACTTATCATCAAAGCCTACTGGTCCATGTCTAGGTCTCTCTGGCTTTTTAGAGTCTTTTCGGTGCTTTTTTGGTTTGTGATGGGTGAAGGGGTGTTTTTTAATGGTGACCAATGCGGGCGACTCGGTCTCGAATACAAGGCTTTCTTCCCCTTTGTTGAATAGAAACGTGAGTGAAGAGTTCTCATGACATTCAGCATACTTTTCACGTGAAGGCTTCTCATCTTTGACAGAAACCTTAGCAAAGCGTTCAAACTTGACCATAGTACGGGCCTCTCTTGCAGCTTCTTTGAGGGTCGGAACCCGGTTAGGGTGATGACGACCCCCGGGTCCATGAGGAGGAACAGGGATGGGCATGGCAGCTGCCAATATTGAGGTCATCGTAAGGCCAGTGGCCAAAATATTCAAGTGCATGTTAGTTAATAAGAGTTGATGAGGCTAAAAAGAAGAGCCTATATATAAATAGAGATAAAAAAAAAACCAGTTTATTGTTCTAATATCAAGAATTTACAAGCTTATATATAAAAAAGAGGGTATTTTGAAAATTTTCTAAGTATTAGTTGGTGAAGATTTGAATGACGTACGCTTCGTGTCAGTTTCTGAATTTTCGAAAATTCAAAGTAGGTGAAGCTTAGCAACTTTAAGTCTGGACTAGTGAAAATGGGTATGAAAATGCTGAAAACTAAAAGCGGGCATAGCCTGATGACGATAGGACGCGTAAGCTTTTTTTTTTAGGCAGTAAAAATAACAATAAACAAAAAAAAAAAAAGTCAAGCGTTTTCAGATAAACAAGGCTTGGTAACCATTATTTGCTACAAACCATAAAAGCTTAAAAAAAAAATAGATCATCACCCCGTAGGCTTTGTGGATACAGGGCTTGCGCAAGATCTGTAGACAGAAAGGCGTAGGCTTAGACTCAGAGTATACATATTTATTGTTCCAATCAAAAAGGGCTTTTACGCACGAACTATATTTAGTTGAGAGATTAGATGAAAGCCACCACTCTCATAGAGCCAGATTTGCCAAAAGCGTATGAAATATGCATGTATTCTACACTGGTTGGGAAACTCCTGTAGGAAATCACCGACGGGTAGATCCTATGATTAACTCATATGACTTTAACCTCGGGACTTGAAACATAGGATTTATAATGACTTGATAATCAACCATCTACTAATCACCTATGAATCCTGCGATTAGGTGTCATGACTCTGCTTGTTGTTTAAATATATTAGTAGACAGAGGTCGATTAAATAAATCTATCTAACATGAATTTTATTAACCTGAATGAAACTATTCTAGTTCTATCAAAACCATGTAATCATAGTTATTTAAATGAAAAGTCTGTTCAAAAAAAACTACAACTCGTCCCTAGAGATTTCATCTTTTGATTCCTCATCAGTCTTAGATGTGGGAGCAAAGGTTTTCAGAATATTAATCTTCTTTTTCATCTCATCAGTCTTGGCTCTAGACGTTGATGCCTTTTTAATAATGGCACTGAGTCTATCAATCTCCTTGGTTATGTATTCAGCACCAAGAGTAGAGATCTTTTCAGCATAACGCCGGTAGATTTTAGCAGAATTAAGCTCTGATCCGACGCCTCTTTCAACAAACTTATCAAGTTTCTCTAGCAAAGCCTTGCGTTCTTCTGGAGAGGCAGTCACAAACTGAAGAGAAATCTCATCGAGCTCCTTGAACCGGCCAGCGGCAAATCCCAGAGTTCCATCAATGTTTCTATCCAGACCAACAACGTTATTAATGGCTTCAACAAAGTTCTCGGCAGAACGGCCACCAGGGTACTTGATAGGCTCAGTAATACTGTCGTCATCAGGGAAAACGAGAATAGTAGGGAGATTTTGAATACTGAAGCGTTTAATAAGCTCAGAAGTGCCAATACCGCTAGTATCTACTTCAGCCAAAACGACGGAATCAGAGTCATATCTGTAGATATCAGCGACCTTCTCGAAAGTGGGTTTTAAATTCTTGCAGTGACCACACCATTGGGCAGTGAAGGCCACAATGACAGTCTTGGTAGGATCATATGCAATCTTGTCAAAAGTATCATCAAAAAGAGGAATAACAGCAGAGGGAGCCCGACGTTTAATATTGCTGGGGATGCCAGTTTTCTTGGCTACAAAAGAGGCTAGTGATTCCAGATCACGGGGAACCTCAACAGCTTCGACATTACCCTTGCCATCAAAGTACTTGAGAGTAGGAAAGCTGGTCACGCCATACTCATCGGCAATATCTCTGTTCAAATCACCGTCAATCTTGACGACTTGAATCTTAGAGCTTTTGTCAGCGTAAGCACCCGCAAGCTTATCCCAGATGGGCGAAAGAGTTTTGCAGTGACCACACCAGCTGGCATAAATATCGACAATTGTGGGAATGCCAGAGTCAACAACAACAGAGGAGAAATTGTCCTGAGTAACCTCAATGACATTAGAACCAATCACGGAGCCAGCCGCGAGGAAAAGAATTGAAACACTTGTTAAAAGATTTTGACAGAACTTCATTGTTTGCCTAGAATTAACCGAATATGGAGAAGCTTGCAACGAAGAACAATAGAATTAAACAAATTAAAAAAGATTTTCAGGAGACAAACCGAATAGAAGTGACAGCTCAACCCTGGAAATTTCAGGGGCACTAATTTTAGACTATATGACTTAACCATTTCCCGCCGTTTTAATTTAAGTTTGATAGCGTAAATACTTTTTACCCTGCCTTAAATCGCGCCAACATAAAGTTGAAAAAAAAAAATATGCCTGGGAAAAAAAAAAACGCGTCTTCAACAACACTCTTCCATAGTAAAAAGTCCATTGAAAAAAAAATAAAAATAAAAAGAAAAATTATAGAAGCAACAAGAAAAAAATGGTCAAACGGAAAGGCTCAATCTCCAACACTTCTAATCCCAGTAAAAACCATCAAAGTGACCATTTCTCAAAGATCCTGTCTCGACTGGAATCTCTGCCTAATTCTAAAGTGATACTTTCAGCATTCCGGGAACTACCAAGCAAAGCCGTTGTGCCAGACTATTATGACATTATCAAGCAACCCATCTCTATCGCTGAGATCGAGAAGGCAGCTGTGAAAGCCGCCGATGAGCTCGAAGTTATATACAAGAGTTTTAAACTAATGAGAGAGAACGCCAGAACTTACAATGATTCTCGATCTGAAATCGCAATAAATGCTGGTATTATCCTCAAAGTTGTAGGCGACTACATCCTCGAAATCGCCCTTGGCAAGAGCTCGAAATCCTTTATTGATGCATTCAACAGACGACAGTTACAGATTCTAGATGAGCTGATGCGCCTCAAGGCTAGCCGAAGAAACATTGCAGAACTGTTCTTAGAAGAGCCTAGCAAGGAACTGTATCCAGACTACTATCAACTTATTTCGACACCCACCTCCCTGAACACTGTGAAAGCTAAAGTTTTGGCAGGTGAGCTCCGGACGGTCGAGAGCTTTCGACAAGCTGTTGAGCTGATTTTCACGAACGCGTACACCTATAACAACCCAACTTCTCAGGTATATGTCGACGCACAAACCTTAGAAAAGCACTTCATCAATCAGGTAGAAAAGTTGAAACTGCCTGCCGAACCAACTAAGTATCAGGAGACTGCAACAAAACTCATGAACGGTGAATACCCTTTGATTCCCGCTGAGGCATATTCAGAAACGCCAAAGATTGGTACTCTAAAACTTAAGCTGAAGACGCCTGTATCAAAGGAATCATCGAAAGAGCCGACAAAGGAAGCACCAAAGGTTAAATTGAATTTGAAAGAGCCAGAAAAGATTAAAATAAAGCTGTCACATAAAAAAGAGGAGGCTGTACAAAAGCCAGCGAAAGAAATCGACGTTGTTACCAAGCCAGCTACTGCCAACGAAGAGATTTTTACAGAGGATAAGCCTGCAAAGGAGCCCCAAGAAACAGATAAACCCAGCGTTGAAGAAAGCAAACTGGAACCTCCTGAAGAAAATAATGCAATTGAAGAACCTGTTGAAACTCCGAGTTCAGAGCCCAAGTTGGATACGCCTGAAGATGCTCCTGAGACAGAGACTACTGAACCTGAAGCCATTGAACCCGAAGACGTTATGGAAACTCCGTACAATCCTGAAGAGAGCCTATTTCAACACATTATCATCAACCCTGTCATTCCCATCACCTCAAAGTACCATCTATACAAATCACCACCCCCTGCTGGTCTTTTGAACCTTTTCCAAGTTAATTTTTTACCGTCTCAGAAAAAACCTGCTCAATCTTTTGCTCTCACTGTGCCATCATTTCACAATGCCATCACTCTTAATGCCACCCTCAGGGAAACTTTACATTCGCAGCCCTACGATCTTGTGGTCTCTCACAACTACAAGAAGTTGGAACCTTTCGCATCTTCTACAGATTCAAAGTGGGTAGATTCATCTTCTCCTATTACGAGTAGGTATGAATTACAACTAGCGGTTGGCCTTAATATGGTTGATGTTACTGTCAGTTCTGGTCAATTTACTGAAAGAGTTTCTATATGGATCACTTTAGGGAAATAAATATGTAATTTATATATATAATTAAGAATTAAATGAAATAAAAAAAAAATGAGATAACAAAATAAATAATGGGGAGTTGGATTTTAGAGAAAGATGCGCGAAGAAGATAGATGAGCATAAGTTGTTAATCGTCAAACTTGAGAACTAGTTCTCCCACCGGTTTGACTGCAGGCTCTGATTGAATAGCATCGTAGGCTTCTTTTGATAATTGGTCCAGCCACTCTTTTGTTTCTTTATCCACACTACGAGCTTGAATTTGATCGATAAGGGTGATGCTGCTGTTAGACGACTCTTCAGTGGCTTGATCAAACTCCTTTAAAAATTCCTTTTTGAATAAGGATACTGAGAGATTTCCAGAGTCCCTAACCATTTCAGGTTGCTCTATTGCCAGAATATCAATGAGATTTTCTCGGGCAGAGTCTACCACCTCTTTCAGACCCATATCGCGTCTTTGTCGATCTTCCGGGTCCTCCTCATTTGAAATTATCAAATTGGAACCGTAGGGAGTGTTTTCCGAAGAGTCGTTCAGCAGCGGCGCGCTTTCGTTGACCTGTGGTTGTGAGTTAGCAGTGCGTGGGGAAGGGTTTTCATAAAAAATAGAAGAGAAAAAAAAAGGAACAACTTACAGCATCGCTGTCACGATCATAGCTGCATAATGACAAACAGGCGCCCATTATGGCTATAAATGCTTTTGAAGGTTAATGAATGAATCTCAGTGACGTGAATATAGTTTGGTTGTTGAAAAGAAAGAGGCCAGGAAATGGTGAAGGGGAGAAGGCTGTCATTAAAGGCAGGGTAATAATCAACGCAGACTAGGTATTAAATTAAAAAAACTTGATTTTGTAAAACATATAAGTTTTAAGTTAGAAGCATTTAGTTCAAAGTTACATGTTGCTATTACTCCTCCCATTTATAGCGTTCTACGCTCAAATGTCACGCGTCTTTATGTTTTAAATTTTTTTTTGAGGCGTAAATTTGGTTGGTAATGTCAGAACTTTGTGTCCACATAATCAGTGTTATAATTCTATACACCTATCTATCTATCTTTTTTTTATTTTATTTTTTAATTTCTTTTCTTCCCTAGGATTTCCCCTTCGTGATCTTGTCCTATTCCCATCTCCATTCATTCTAATATCCAACACATCCACACACCTGTTTTTGTTTCTTTTTTAAAATAAACAAATCGTCCCGCTAAAAAGATAGAAACTGTAGACAACTGAGTAGATATGGCATCCAGAGCAGCACATAAACGGGTAAGCATAAGCTCATTCATCAAGGTTCTAAAACCATCACTAACTCGGTTCTAGTTGACAAGAGAGTACAAGGCTTTCCAGGAATCACCACCTCCATTCATTCAGGCCAGACCGAACGAATCAAATATTCTTGAGTGGCACTATGTTATCACGGGCCCTCCCGACACCCCATACCATAACGGACAGTATCATGGAACTCTGACATTCCCTGCTGACTATCCGTTCAAACCTCCTGCTATCAGAATGTTCACACCTTCTGGCAGATTTCGCTCAGGAATGAGATTATGTCTGAGTATCAGTGACTATCATCCGAAAACGTGGAACCCGGCATGGAGTGTGTCCACAATTTTAACTGGTCTATTAAGTTTTATGGTAGCTGACGAGTCTACCGCTGGTAGCATTTCAACAACAGAAGACTTTAAGATTGAGTGTGCTAAAATGTCCAAGTCTTTCAATAACACAAGAAACCCACAGTTTGCGGAAATCTTTCCAGATCTTGTCGAACAAAATGTTATTGACATTAAAAAGGAAAAAGAGGCGACTGCGAATGCGTCAGCGGCGTCGAGTGCTCCTAGAAGACTAGTCCCTGTCGACATTACGAACGGTAAAGATAACGCTGAGGAGGCGGTTGATGAAAATACTAATAACAACGACAACGGTGGTGATAGAAGCCGCTTTTCAAGAGGCCAAAAGATTGTTTGCATTGCTGTACTGGTTGTCTCCTGGTTGGTCGCCTCTAAATTTTTTGCATCTGAGATTTAAGTACTCTGACTTTAAACAAGAGCTTTTCTTTGCTTTATACTTCTTTTTATGTGGACTTGGTTTTCATGAATCTTTAAGAGTAGATAAATATTTATTCCAAAAAAAATTTTTTTTTTTTAAAAACCCGGGACAATTGGTTTTCAATTCCCTAATTGCCATCAAACTCATATCACTATCATGGTGATCAGGGCTCTCATGTAAGAAAAGAACTAAAATAAAATGTAGCACATACCCTAACCCCGACCATTTATGCTAGCCTTCTAATTATCTTTTGCCAGTAAATTGTTCAGCCCGAATTCTTGCTCGTTGTCATTTAATATCTCCACACCTCTTTGAATTCACGACCACTCTCATGCTAGAACAAGAGAAGATCCGTCAATACTATAATCTCAAGGATGAGTTTGCTCCTGAGTGGACAGAACCGAAAGCTTATACCGAATTAGACTACGGCAAAGCTGGTAAAACCTCTAAGTACGCTTTACTTCGCCAACTAGTCTCGTCATCCAGTACCAGTTCAAATATCCCACTGCCACAAGATGAGCCTGATCCATTGGGATCTACAAACAGTGTTGTATCTGTTTTGAAGGCCAGACATATTGATATCCGGGACCCTAACAAGCGAAGCAAATATCTTGTCTCTTCAACTAAGTTCAATCCGCGAGTTTTTCTTAGAGACGTACACCCTGACGCAACATATGAAAACCTGGTCAATTCCCTCAGCTACTTGGAATCAACAATCTCGGAAAGATCCGAAGCTCTTAGATTTTTGGTAGAACATGATTATGACAGATTTGTGCGATCAAAGTCGTCGCTAGATTCTGTGTTTAAAAATATTCAGGGCGCTGGATTTAACGAAATTAATCACTGGGGCGTGGCTCATTTGCAATCTCTTATTGACGATGCCAATGCCAAGGGTACCGTCATCATGAAGCCTGTTTTAGATAATAAGTCTAAGCACGACCGACTGAAAACTGCATTATCTCTTATTGAAAGGAATAAGTATCTGTTCAATCTACCGTCGGCCATTCTGCACCATGTCAAGATAAACGACCACGATAGTTTAGTACGAGACTTTCGACGAGGTAGAGATATTAGATACAGCGAGGAAAACCAATTAGTCGATCCCAATGCCAAGGAAGTACTTGATCTTGAAAAGGTCACCGATAGAATCTGGGGCCAGGTCAAGAACATTGTCGAAGATTACAAGAAGCAAGAGTGGAAAAAGCTGGCCAATATTACTGCTGACCAGAATTACCTAGGCGTGATTTCAAAGCTTCTTGAGCTGGGATGCGAAGATAACCCAATCCATGAATGGATTTCTTCACAGATTGGACTGTTTGAAACAGAAGCAAGAGCGGCTTTTGAAAAGCTCAAGTCTACAACTGATGTCAACAGAATAAACATTCTAGCTGTTCCTCAAAACCGAAGTGCTCCTCTAATTTCTGCGTTGCGGGAGATTGAGAAGGCATCTGAGCAGCCTGATATTCTTCTTGACAACTTCTCAGTTATCGAGATGTGGATAACCATCAAGGTCGTAACTGAGGACATTGCCAATCTTATGACTAGATTCTGCCAGTTCTGGCAATGCTGTCAGGGCTTTCTGGAGGGTACTCTGCAAGCCAACTTACCTAAAGGCTGGCACAATGAAAGTGTCCCCCATCTTTCATTTTCCCCTAACGAGGTCCAGGAGATCCAAAAGCAGGGACGCGGCATTGCTGATTTGATTGCCAATGAAACTAATCAGTTTTTCTCTTCCATGTCTATGCTGCCACTGACCGAAAATATTAACAGCACTAGCCAGTTGCTGAATGTGAGCGCAAAGAAGCCCTCGCGTCGGAAATCATCAATAATGTCCAATTCCGCCCCCACTGAAATTGAGGTTCCAAGCTTTCTTCCTCCTAATTCTAACGCATTGAGCGCAACAAAATATTTGCCCAGCCTTATCTTCCAACTGGCGTCTGGCTTTAATGATTTTGCTAGGCTTCGTCTCTCGTCTAAAACCGAAGAGCACTTGCAAGAGGTCCTCTCCGTTATCAGAGAAAAATCTATCAACGCTGTTCTTTATGCGTGGGCCCAGGATTCGACATACTTGTGTCTAGCAGAAAACTGGACGTTATCGCCCAATAACCGTCACTTGACTAAAATCCCGTCACTTATTCGTACCTATGAAGTACAAGTCATCCAGGGTCTAAGCAGCATCATGTACATTACGTACAATAACCAGACCCTCGAAGATGGCCAAGACATTATTCCTCCAGTCACTAGCAAACTTCTCAGCAAGGTGCTGTCATCATTTTCTGGATCCATCTCTTCTGGCCTGGACGGCATTATGAAGTTGGTTCTACCTGCTGAGAACAGTCATCACAGAAGATCAGTTAGTGGCAGCAGTATTTTGTCGCAAAGTGGGTCTTCTATCACTGCGTCCGAGACAAATAATCTGCTACCTGACAGCTTATCTCCTGATAAGAAGACCCTCCTGACAATATCCAATCTCAATGAAATTAGAGATGTTATCATGCCTTATCTTTTTAAATTTTACGAGCGGAGTTTCAACTTGTCTTCGCGTGAAAGTGCTAATGCGCTACGAAAGAGTATTGACACCATGGATAATACCTTGTTTGAGCTGTACACTCGCCGTAAAAAGACCATTCTGGCGGATCTTCTCAGAACTGGTATTCTTAAAGCGGGTATTCACTGGACAGCGGACGAGCCCCATCCTCGGGCTGTTAGCAGCTACATTTACGACTGTTTGTTAACTCTCGTTGTGACCCACTCAAATGTGCTGTCCATTGCGCCCGAGCAGGTAACCCGTGTAATTTCTGTGCTCTACGATCACATTGTCAAGACATTGTTGTCATGTTACCGTGAAATTGAGCAGTTTGGCAAGTATGGATTACTACAAGCGATTGCCGATATTGGGTTTATCCGAATTACGCTAGAAAAGTTCCAGACTCCCGACATGCTCAACACATATAGGTTGATTTATGATACTGTCAAGGAGACTACGGCTGATAAAGAACTCTGGGATACGACGAACCCGCCATGGGAACAAATCCACGGAGTAGTTGTTGAAGCTCAGGCTTCAAGCAAGGTACGTCTCTTATTTTTGCTACTATTGCATTTTTTTCTTTTTGCTAACATTTTTCTCTTTTCTCATTACAGATGGATTTTAGATGTTTTAATAGCGGAGCTTCAAATTAATTTGTCAATGTTTGAATGGAATTATATACGAGTCACAATCCTAATCCACAAAGATTTCAGAAAAACCAGCTTCCAAATCTTTGTCCTCCCGTAGCAGGTGTGCCAAATTTGGATTTCGGGGTCGCAGCTTGGCCAATTTTGTAGCCGCGTTTTTGTAAAATGTTGACCACGGCCGGCGTGATCACTAGAGTTAGTGGCAGCCGCACAAAAAACAGGCTCCTATGAACTGCATAGGCAATTCCAAATTCTGTAAATAAAGTCGTCTTGTTCCGGCGATTCTCTGGGGTGGGGACTGGCGGTTGGGGCTTTTTGGTAATGCCAATATCATCAGAGTCGTCAATTCTGCCGCCGTACGTGTCGCGATCCGAGGGTTTACCAATGCCCAGGTAATCCTTGACGGCATTTTCCAGTTCAATTACTTTCTCCTCGCCGAGGGTATGGACGAGACCAAACAAAATGGCAAGGTCAAGTGCCGAGATGGTGAAGTAGACAGCAATCCCCGGGTAGCCATAGCGGGAAAACATGGAGCCGGCGCGGGCGCCCTTGGGTAGTGGCGCGGCTGCTTTTGGCAGGACCTTGTGACCTGGTGGCGACGTGTGCAATGCGCAACTACGGAAGCTAGAGCGGGATGAAAACATGAACCCAGAAGAACGGGTTCTTAGCAGATTGTATGTACGGATCATGGTAAAGTGGTGAGTGTGGGTGGGTGCAGAGGGAGAGCCTTATTTATGTGCGGGTTTTCAAGTAATATTGTGGAGATGGCTTGTGTCACTGGGACAAGTTACTTTGTTTTTAGTCTTAACTGCTAGATCCCAACTACCAAGTGTCAACTTGCATGGCATGACTATCAAAGAGAGAATAATAATTCATGTTTTTGCTTTTTTTTTTGTGAGTTTATTGCTCAGCAAACAGCAAATAATAATTTTCTTAACTACAGCGCAAGTGTCAAAATGCAACGGTGCTGTGGGCTTAAAATAAAAATACATGGCACGTTAATAGAACAAATGCAATCACTCTGGGGTGGCACCCCCCTCTTGTGGTGCCTGTTATCGTTTCAAAACGTATCTGATATCGATATCAGATAGGCCGTGGGCATGGGCGATTCGCCCTCGGGCCCGCCGTTCAAAAAACCCAAATCAAGTACAAACATGAGAGTATACGTGCCAAAAAAACAAGAAAAAAAGTAAAATTTGGGCGAGGAATCCCGATCGTGGGAGTTAACGTCTTGACCGGAATAATTCCATGAATAAAATAAAAAACCATCATGTACCGTCCATAAGAAAAATTGACAAAAAAAAAAAAAAAAAACCAACGCCTCCTTTTAATTTTCTCCCTTCAATCTGTCCCCCCCCCTTTTTCTTACCATCACCCCAATAAAAATTTCTA
>Ga0160505_100540_pt1 | contig 21265 bp, 11 predicted proteins | sample DIDeMG_FD_108225 | JGI IMG/M metagenome (GOLD analysis project Ga0160505, IMG submission 108225) | Enriched chicken feces microbial communities from UW Madison campus, WI, USA - DID2874_E49_Stillage MG | ecosystem: Host-associated > Birds > Digestive system > Large intestine > Fecal ... | reverse complement strand
GTTATATTTATATAAAATATATTTGTTTTTTTTTTGTTATAATTTGTGTCTATAAAAAGCCACTTCATGATTTTTTTTTTTTTTTTTTTTTTGACAGTGCTTTTTTTACTATCATTACCAGGGAGGCGTGCAAAGATGTGACTTGTCTGAGCGTTTCAACTTATAATACCATTGTCTGTCCTGAGACACCCAGGTTTACATGGTAAAAATGAACTCCAACTCAAAATATAAAAAATCACGTGATATAAAACATAAAATATCATTTAAGATTACAAGTCTTTTATATTATCTTTTATGTCTCAAATACAGTTCAAGAAAGTTTGGTCCCATTCTACTTTTTCCCAACAACTATACGATATCCTAAATCAAATGTCTTTTTTTAGCCAGCTGCTACGCTTGCACAAATAGGTGTGCGCACCTCTGGAGAAAAATATTCGTTTCTCGACCGGTCTTTGTTAGTTTCGGTATTAAGATTATATAGATTGGACATTTTGAAGAGATATGGTAAAGAATTGAAGATTGCTGCTAATTTCATGTATGTTGATGACGTAAATTTTGAGGCTGAGTTGACCAAAACTTTATCTGCGTGTAAATGAATGTTTAATTTAACTTGCATAGTTTACGTACTACTTTATTATACAAAAAAAAAAAACCTTCTCGATGTCTTTGATAAGTTTCACAGTTCAATAAAAGTTGAACGATCCCAGTATCACTACACCATTTCCCGACGCTACATGATACCGTAGAATTACAATCCAGATCTTCATGAAATTGCGTCGCTGCATACCCTTTTATGTGATTAGGCACTTTTTTGTGCTGGTCTCTATTCTCACAGCCCTCATCACCGCTTCCATCTTCTATCGCTTTAAGGGATCACCACCTCCTAAGGTACTTTATGGTGCTGTGTCTTACACCGACAAGTTTAATCTTACAATCCCCCGGGACTTACGATCAACTATCGAACCTTGGAATGTCGAGACCGAGGAATACAATCGAGTCCTTCGTAAGAACGGCAAAACTAAACGACTACTTGGCGAGTTTCATACACATACAAACTATTCAGATGGCCGGCTTACCCCCATGCAGGTCGTGGACTGGGCGCTGGCTTACGGATTTAACCTTTTATTCGTGACGGACCACAATACGGTTGAAGGTGGGCTCGCAGCTCAAGCGTACACGCAGGAAAACGATCTTGACAGCCGCATCAAAGTAATCCCAGGTGTTGAATACACGTGCTGCCGCATCCACATGAACCTTTTGGGCATAAATGAAACGATTCGACCATCGGAATCGTGGCCAACAGATGAAGAGCTTAAGAAAGTGATCCGCCGGACACACGACCTCGGTGGCATGGTAGTAGTTAATCATTTGCCGTGGTCGTGCTCAACTGAGTACGGTCGACATGTTTCGCGCCTACAGGGGCACCCAACACGGCTCGAGCTGCTGGAATGGGGTGCCGACGCGTTTGAGTCCGTTGCAGAGGGCAATATAGATCTTGCCACGGTGCGCTTCTCTGAAGCATATAATCTACCCTACATTACCGCGACCGATCTACACGATCCGGAAGTTGCCCCCAACGCGTGGACCATTCTTGATCTACCATTGCCAGACGACTACCCCTTACAGGAGATTTCCACGCGGGAAATTATTGACTTCTTAACTGATACTACTACTAGCTTCCACAAGAACGTGAACTTTTACTATGATGCGATTGGCCCCATCAAGCAGCGCGTTTACCCGCCAACTAACCCGGCCTACCATTGGTATGCAGCGTTTGTAGACGTTTTTGACTTTACCGTTTTTTGGTCCGAATCTAAGGGTCTTTACTCGTTTGTTCCCTCCGACAGTCACCCGTTCTGCCATGCCTACACCTTTTCATTCCACTGGCGCACTGCGGTTGCATTTATATTCAATGCTCTTCTGGCGTTTTTATTATTTGAGTCTATAGTTTACTTTGTACAACGTTTACGTTAAGTAACACGATCCCATTTTTACCCTTCTTGTTGATCTTCCAGCGTCCAAATTTGAGTTCCTTGGACACAGCCGCAACGATGCTAAGTTTGGCCTGCTTAGATTTTGATTCCGTAGATTGCTTGCCGTTGGGCCCCGTGGCCTGTTCTGTGATTGCTATCCGGTTGATGAAGCCTTTGATGCCGGTGATAGTCTGAACACACTTGAAGGACCGGAAGTCGCTGGCCAGCTGCCACATTTTAATCTCACCGTTCCACGAGCCAGTCATAAATAGATCACTGTAGGGCACTGCTGTCAGCGCCGTAATGTAGCGAGGTTGGGGTGGCGGGATTTCAACACGGCTAGCATCTGTCTCTGCTGATGCCGCAGCAGCAGCCATCGGCTCATCTACGCCATGAGCCTGGTCCACAATGTACACAGGCTTCTTTTTCTGGGTTGACCACAGCGCCAGCTTGCCATTGTCGCTACCGGTCACAAAGTGCGCGTCGTCAATCATTGCGCACACGTCGATGCTGCCTTCAAAAACAGCAGAGGTGTTGCCAGCAAGAGCCTTGCGGTTCCTCTCGCTCTCACCACCGCGGAATGTAAGACGTGATTCCTCCGAAATTTTCCATAACATGGCCGTACGATCGCGCGAGCCCACAGTGACACAGCGTTCCTGTGCAAGCGCACTCACATCTGCCACACTATCTTGATGACCATAGAGTGTTTCGACCGCACTTTGGTGGTCAATGTTGTAAGTGCGTACCTTCAGATCAGCACACGCGGCATAAAGCTCGTTAGTGCCGCGGCGGAATGCCAGCGCGTTAACAACACCCTTTCTGTCACGAGTCTCAAGGACCTTAATTCCAGCGAGAGTACTAGTGCTCCAAACAACCAGGCGACGATCGCGACCACCAGTAACCACAAATCGGCCATCGGGGCTCACAGCCACGCACAGAATCTCGGAGCGATGTCCAATATATGTGGGCATGTCGTCGTCCGAAACACGGTGGTCACCTTTGACAAACTTAACAGGCTTGGGCGGGCTAACAGAGATGTCCCATTTAGTGAGGTAAATGTCCTTTGTTACTGTATAGGCGTATGGGTAGTGTACAGCGACGTCTGTGATGGCGTAGCCGTTGCGCAGCTGGCTCAGACTCCACAGCTTGTTGTTCTTTGCTTCCCGCTCCATGTCGATGTATGCGGCGGCCTTCTCGGCAATAAATCGGTATACTTTACCCTGATCTTCGGCAACGTCTTCACGGAGTCGACGACTAAGAATCTCGCGGTCCAGATCGGCCGCGTCGAAGCCCTCGGCCTCGATCGTACCCTCCTCATTGTCGACTTCAGCTTTCAGGTTTGACAGATACTGCTTGGCCAGTCGGCGTCGCTTGTCAGCCTCTGTCTCACCCTCATACTCAGATTCCGAGTCTTCTTCTTCAAGTTCCTCGTCAGCACCGGGGGTTTCATTTTCGAGCTCACTCTCACTAGTAATATCGTCGTCCCGCGCGGCTGCTGGCGTTGCTTTGCGAGTCTTGGCAGGTGCCGCGCCAGATTTACCGGAGCGAGCCTTGGTAGAGCGTTTCCGCTTGTTGGGGTTCGTGAAAAAGGAGTCAACCATCGTTTACTGTCTATAAAAAATGCCAGGGTCGCGGTAATGCCGATGTGCTACTGAGATATACTGAAAAGGTGAAAAAATTTTTGGCATTTGGGAGTTTTCTGATTGTGAACGATGAGAAGGCAATGCCCTTACCCAAATCACGTGATTGTACTTAAAATACAAAGTCTGTAAACAGTACCTTCTTTCATGCGGCGACAGTTACTGGTTCAGGGCTGACGTGAGAAACCTCAAAGGGTCTAAGACTCGAAGACCAAATGCTCATTCTACCCTTCCACTTCTTTGACATTCAATACTAGCCACTCCAGACCTTACAATTATACACTCTTTGACAGACAACTGCCACCGAATATAAACGCAATATCATTTTAGCCTTCTCATGTTGATTTGCATTCTAGTCACATTGCTCTCGCCTTTGTTTCTATTACTTTCCTTCTATCATGCTGTGACGCCTGTTGCTGCCAGTCCTCAAACTGCTGGGTTTGTCTCAATTATCGACATCCTTTCAAAGTCCGCGGAATTTTCAATTCTTATTCGCCAGCTGCAGCGCCATGACTTAGTGCCGTTACTAAACGAGGCCACTAATGTTACGTTTCTTGCTCCTACTAACGCTGCATTCCTTGACCTTGCCACTCGCCTCGGGGAAACTGACGGTATTGCTGCAGCCAACAGTATTTCGCGCGACCGGCTTCTCTACCATTTACTGAACGAAACAATATTTTTTGAGACTACCAAAGAGGATCTTGTCGTACCCACATTTCTTGACCCTAAGGTGTTGTACTCCAGCTCTATCAAGAGGACAACCAAGGATCATGGTGTTCCTATCTACGTTTACAGCGATAAGCTCAGAGTTGGTGATGCTCAGGTTCTTGAAAGTGACCTCAGGGCATCTGCTGGCCATGGTGTTGTCCAAGTCGTTGATAAGCTCCTTGATATCCCTCCGTCGGTTTGCGACATGCTTGCACGCAACAACGAGACAACAATATTTTCCAAATTGTTTGAAATGGAGTTCAACTGCTCAGAGCCCATTCTGCCGTCGTATGCGACTGTACTTGTCCCAATAGACAGTGCTTTCCGTGAGCAGTTGGACAATGTAGAATTAGAATACTTATTGACGTCGAAGCACGCCGAAAATGACCGACAAAAGTTACTTGCTCGACATGTGCTAAACTCGCTGCTTGCGTCACCAATTATTGACCCTGATAATACTACCAGTGCAACTTCTCTTGATGGTACAACATTGTTAATCTCGCACGATTTGACTATAAACGATCGCTTCCGCCCACTAAAGAACAATGTACTCGCCAATGATGGAGTTATTCATTACTACAACGATTTTATTGCTGGCACCGATGGGAACTTGCACTCGCTCATTAATTTCACACCCGAAAAATACTTTATTACTTTGGGTGCCGAGGCCTTTGTGAAGGAGCTTAAATTTCGGGGGCTTGAGAACCTGATCCAAGGCCAAGCTGAACCCCAGACTGTATTTCTCCCGTTAGATGAAGTGGATGATGACGATGATGATGATGACGATGATATTTTCCCCTTGGAGTCAACTTCGTCTGTTCTCTACCATTTTGCAGAGGGCCAGTACAATTTCTTCAATCACAAAGATGAACAAGGTGAGAGCTTATTATTAGCGACAAAATACAAGCACAAAAAACTGCTTGGTAACAGTCCACAAAAAGTTAAGTTGACAAGTAAGGAAAATAGTCTTTACCTCAATGGCAAGACTAGACTGGATCATGCGAAAGGCCCTTTTTCTGTGGGAAAAACCACGATATATGTTATTGATCCTGCGGCCCCGGCACTAGAATTACCACCCTCGCTAGATTTGGCCGCGGGGTCTGTTTACCATAGCGCTAAGAGCACCAATTATTTAAATGACTTTGGCTTGCTGGATTTGCCGAGCAATAAGAATGGTTGGACAGTGCTGATGCCAACTTCAGCGGCGTGGCGAGATCTGGGTCTGATAAAGACGTACCTTGATTCTAACCAGACTGCTCTCGAGAATGTGCTTAAGAGTTTCATATTTGAATCACCTGTGTACACAAACACCAAAGGAAAAATTAAAACAAACTTTCTAGACGGAAGCCCTACAACGGTTGAGGTCAAATATGACAAAAAGGCGGAAACCTACAGCTTTGCTTTTGACGGGTTGGATACGCTTAATCTGCATACGACTGATGTTTTATCAGCAAACGGAGTCGTCCACTCTGTCAACTCTGTATTAATTTCTAGAGAATCATCAATTACTACAGCAAACGTTTTAGAATCCATCGAATCGCACAAGTTTTTGGAATTACTTGAGGCTCGCGGGTTTGAGGATGCTTTAGCACCCGGCGCTGAGTATACCATTCTTGCACCACCAGACAAAATTCTTGAGCTTAGCAACATTACATCCGACACACCTGACATTGATTTGCTTTTGCGACTTCATTTAATACCGGGAAACCCGATTCAGAAGCTGCTCGATGATGGCGATGAAGTTGAGTCGCTTGAGGATGGTGTCCACCTTTGTGCAAAAGAGCTTAAGAAAGATCTTTATCTGATAACTATCGTGGAAGGTGACATATCTCGCGAGGTACGCGTTTTGAACCGTGGCGATATCCGCACTGGCTCCCGAACAAAAACTACAATTCTTCAGGTTGACAAATTTCTATCGCCGAAATGGATAATTCGCCAGCCTTCACGGGGTAAGCTGCGTACCTCCGTGGCTATCATGCTTGGTGTTGTATTCGGCACAATCCTGATCTTTGGTGTGCTTGCGGTTGTACTGATTGTGTTTTTGGGTAAGCGTAAACTCCCGGACTCTCAAAACGGAAGCCCTGAAGGAGCTTCACCCAATGAGCGTTCCCCTTTACTATCACGCCGCTCAAGCGCAGGTGATGAAACAATTGCTGATGGTAGAGAGGAATATAGTAATAGTAATGGTCTTTCGGCTCCTGGAGGAATGTACCGTGGCCGTACTAACTCGATCAAATCAACCCTCTCTGAGAACAATGCGTCGGAATCTACCACGACAAAAGGTCGCAAACTTGGCAAGTCAAGCAATCTTGGGGTCCCTCGTGTCTGAGAATCTAGAATCATTATTTTATTATTATTTTATACGGCTGTGTTATGGTTGCACTTTTTAATCACATTTTCATTTACCATTTATAGTTTTAAAAATTATATTTAGCTTATCCAGAATAATCAAGACATTAAGCTTAAGTATGTGCGAAACTAAGAAGTAGCTGTATACTGGTCAGTAGAGGCCCAATAGCTTATTATGAACTTTCCCAATCTCTTCGATCTGACCATCACCATGGGCCTCGAGCTTAGCAAGATACTCATGGGCGCGGCGCGCAAGGGAATTGTAACCAGCACTCACTACTTCATTTTCAAACGCCCGGAGGTGGTTTGCGCGGGCCAGCCTTCGGAGCCCCACGGCATGCCGCAGTTCAACAGCTCGCGCCTCGTGCTCGAGGACTGTCAGCTGCAGCTGGAGGATATAATCAGGACTACTATTGTGTTTATTCTTTTCATTGACCAAGTAGGCAGTTTGATTAGAAGCATCTATAATAGCAGAAATAGAAGCAGCCGTAGTAGTGGCGGCAGCGGCAGCAGTTGAATTTGCAATAGCTGCAGCCTGTGCGAGAAAGACTTGATATTTTCGATTCGAGGCTGGCAATAACTTGTGAGTACCAACTCCTTTTTTTTGTACAACAACAGCAGTAGCTGAAGTAGAAATTATAGCAGGTGATTTAGAATTTCTTTTGGTCTGAGCATCAGATTTCTTTACGGTAGATGGTTTGTTTTGACGTGCTACCATGATGTCTCAAATATTTTGAATATTAAATAGAGATAACAACAACAACAACAATAATAATAATAATAGTAGTAATAAAAAACTAAAAAGAGAATTAGCAGAGGAAAAATGAGAAACCAAAATTATTTTATGAATTTTGGATTTTGTTCAGAGGTTTTAAATTTGTGGATGGAGTGGTTGATGTGATAAAGACTGCGCAGTTAGTGCTGTGATAAGTGTTTATCAAAAAAGAAAACCTTCCACAATATATCGCTGAAACAAGAAATAGATTAATTTTAAGTCAATTATTTAACAATTTTTTAATTACCAAGATAGTGTTATATTATCAATTATTGGTATAGAAGCACTGGAAATCAAACAAAAACAAAACAACAACGTCATATCATAGCCACATAAAAACAAAAACAACATCAAAACAGCATAAAACCACATCTGAACAACTAAAAAAAGAGCAAGTACAAAGGTTTGCAACATAAAACCAGAAAATGTTGAAAAAGGGATGCAAAAAATATGATGCACTGATTAATCCCAGTCATTCATCTCTTTGTAAGTGCGCTTGATGTAGTTCTCTTGTTCAATCAAATACTGCCTGACAGCATCGAGATTGAAGTTTTCGCCCATATTTCTACCCTCACGGACTTTGGCACTCAGCGCCAAAAGTCGGTCAGAAAGGAGTCTCATGCGGTACTCTACCCAGTCGGTGTAAAGCTCATTTTTATCAGAAATGGGGCTAACAGTAGTAAGCACAGAGTCGTCGAGGACAAGGGGATCACGCGCACGGTAGGAAGTGACGAATGTAATCCGCTCGGTACCACCAATAGGCTTAGATGCAAGGTGTTCTATGACACGACCCTGAAGGACCGCCACAGAGCCCTTTTTTGGATCAGGAACTCGCGAAACTTGGCCATCGTCAGAGTGAATGACGGTCTCACCACCAAGCATGTTGGTAGTGTCAGAGAGCATCAGTACACATACAAAGGGGTAAGAATCAAAGTGCCATCCCAGCACAGCGGAGCCGTTTTGATAGTCCTCGGTCTCAGATTCAGGATGGGCTTTGCGGTAGGCAATCTTAGCAGCATCTTGTGCGCGTTCTTCCTGAGACTTGAACGCAACATTGGCATGGGCAATCTCATAGTCAAAAACTGGAACAAGATCAACGCCGGCCATTTCACTAATTGCTTTGATAGTGGCAGGGTGTTTCCAGGCAGCATCCGTGAAAGGGCCATAGTGTTTAGTCCAGCCCCGAACTTGTGTAGAGCCCTTTCCAACAATACTAGAGGAAAAAGCACAGTTATCAAAGACTTTGCCACGGAGAAGCTCAGCACGCATAATATCAACCGCCTCTTCAGTGAAAAGGGGAAATGGAGGTGCGCAACCAATATTAGAAATTTTGCGATCACTGGTGACACCAAGATCAGAAATAGAGCGCTGGGGACCACCAGGCATGTAGCAAAGATGCACAGCTGGGTCAAAAACGGGTGATTGGAAAGTGGGAACCTCAGAAAGCTCAAGCCCAGGCATGCTATCGCGACGAAACTCAATACGAATGGGCTTTTCGCCAAATATGATAGGCTGGGGTTGTTGAGTGAGAACGTCGGCCATGCTAAGCTAGATGAATTAAAAAAGTTGAGAATGAATATGTTATTGTTGTTAATTGTTTTTGTATAGTATATTGATAACATTAAATCAAAGGAAGATGCCGTAGAATATTTATACTTTAAAAGATAAGTGCTTTGCAAAGCTTAGATTACAAACAGGGGTTCGAGACAGTATAGGATAATAGCTAAGCTCGCACGACCCTTGAGATGCAATATTGACAAGATAAACAAAACTACTGAGCAAGCAAGCAATAAGAGGTATTATCAAAACAATAAAAAAAGAAGATATTTTTAAATTCCATTTACCAAAAGATCTCTGGAAACTGAATACCCAAAAAAACAAACAAACCCTGAGTTTCTTGGTTTCTGCTTGGTGAGTCAAATTCCGAGTTATAGCTCAGTTTAAGTGTCCGAGATAACAACGGTTAGGGCACGGCTGACATGGACAAAATTCCCAAAAACGACGATAGAGTCCAAAGTAAACCAAGCCAAAAAAATCAACAACATAAAAATAAAACAAAAGAAAAGAGATGAAGATATTGCTGCAACTATCCTTCAAACAGCAGAATGAAATAGCAAACTTATAGTCAACTGACAAAAAAAGGTGGGGTTATCCAACGCTCTCCAAGGAACGTAAAAAAATAGGATAGCGAGTTTACGAACTCACTGTTGCAAGATATGCCACTATCTACTTGGACTCAGATATTGCCACGACCTAGAGTGCTCTCGCTATGAACTCGAGTACCCGAAAAGCGTTTATTTCCTCCTCCCCCTAGCAACATGCAAAAACTATCACTAAAAAAGGTATTTCGCTGCTTGTTTCCCTATTTTGATGCTTTACTGAAAGAAGTTTGATTAAATTATCTCTATGTCTTTATCAGTCAATTGATCCAATAAAGGATTTTTTTTTGGACAAGAGCTTTTTATGACCTAGTGCCAACTTATTACCCAGCAATATATTGCTAATCTGTGAAGATCATAACTGCTAATATTTGATGATTTTTTGAACTATCCATCGTGAAGTTCGACCAATAAGAACAGTAAAATTACTATCTAGCTTATGGCCAGTCATCGAAAATTTAGTTATTCTAGACCTTTCAGGAAAAGCCAATCAGCCAAAAACGAGCTGGAGTCTAAAGTAAACCATAAGAATTCATTAAAATTATCCAAACAAATCTTGATTGTCTGTATCCCTAGTTACTCGGATTCCACAATATCAATATCTAGTTGCTCATTTTGTTCGTAATCAACATTAGGGTTTTTCACTATCGTCAGTTGACGTCCAGTTGCCACAGCAAGAGTATCGCCCCGATCTCGCAGAGCCAACCCTGTGATTTCGCCAGGAATCTTCAAGTTAAGTGAGAATGAGCCGCTAGAAAACTCGTTATTAGGATCATGGATTTCAACGTTGCCGCTGCCCGCCAAACCGATAAGCTGTCCTTTACTGCTCACAGCCACAACTGCACCTGGAGAAGACTTTGAAAACCTGTTTTCGGCATTAGGAATTGTGTAGCCGCAACCACCAGACAATGTAGTAAGAATATATTTTTTCCACCATCCTAGGCCGACGGCTAAGATATCACCCGTACTCGTAATCGCGATATCTTTGACTGAGCCAGAAGATGGGCCACAGCAACCAGACTGTGCGGGATAGATAGTTACGAGCCACTCGGACTTTTTCCAGTCAAGCACACGGATCTTGTTAACAGCCTCAAGCACAACTACCCGATCACCCGCAGGACCCTCCCAGAACCGTGCAACCTTTCCCGTACCCTCTAGCGGGAATTTGGTCGAGTGATTAGACTCGTCCCACACAATGAGCATGCGGTCATCGCCCGTTGATACAATTGTCTTTCCATCAGCAGAAATATCAACTGAGTTAATGTATGATGTATGGCCCTCGAGGGTGTACTTTTCGCCCGTTGTAATATTAAGAACCGAGATTGTGTCCTCGTGCACAGCAGCGATAATATCGCGTCGGAATTTGACAATGGCAACCTCTTGTCCAAGATCGATCTCTTCCTTGCGGAAAAACCAGTGGCGTTGCAACTCAGTAGGCAGATTGTTAGCATGAGCTGAATCAGTGTGGCGGGTTAGAATGGTAACGCCAGTCTCGTGGCCGTAGACAAGTGTGTCGTTCTGCCAGTCAAGGGCGTAGGCCTGCGACGGCAGCTCAAACGTGATGGCATCGGTTCTGGCAGAGCCTTGATACTCAATAGGAATCTTAGACGTAAGAAAGTAGTCGTCAGCGAACGTGGACTGTGTCATTTGTGTCAGAGGGGCGAAGAAGTAGGGTCGTGCCGGTAATGTCGGTGTTGGTGGTGGTTGGCGTCGTCGTGTCGGGCAGGCAAGTTTGATTAAGTTTGTATTACCTAAGCCAATTATTTTCTTCCCCTGTCACACCTATTTTCCTGTCAACACCTGTCAACAACAACACCATCACCAACCATCCGGTGTCGCGTTAGCAAATCATCAATGTCCTATTATTCACAGCAGAACAACAACCAGTACGGCTCAGCCGGAGGTAGCATACCCAATACTGCGCCAGGTCTTCAGTTTTTGCCTTCGCAGTTTGAGATCTCAACACGAAATGCTAACAACAACAACACAGCCACGGCGTACCCGACAGCGGCTGGTAGTGGCACTATGGGGAACAAGGGCTTCTTTGGCACGAACAAAAACCCTACGTCTTTTTCAGCATCTCCTTCCGCCTCGACTACCAATCCGGCGTTTTCATTTTCTGGTCAGCAGCAACAGGAGCGCCTCTCGACAGGATTCCTAGCCGCCTTTGGTACGTCCGGTTATCCTGGCGAGCCTCCATTGCTAGAGGAACTTGGCTTCAACTTTACTCATATCAAGCAAAAAACACTGATTGTGCTCAACCCCTCTGCTACGGTTGACCAAAATATCATGGCAGACTCTGATCTTGCGGGTCCCATCTTTTTTTGCCTTTTGTTTGGCACGTTTCTGCTACTGTCTGGTAAGGTCCATTTCGGTTATATCTACGGTTCGGCCATTGTGGGAACGATCTCGCAGTACGTCATCCTCAATCTCATGTCTTCGTACAAGTCAATTGATCTGACGCGGGTCGCTAGTGTACTTGGTTATTGCATGCTGCCGCTGGTGTTTATCAGTGCGATAGGCGTTGTCGTCAGCATGGATAACATAGTCGGATATGTGCTCTCCGCACTTTCCATCATTTGGTGCACAAAATCTGCGTCTGCGATATTCGTTTCAGTACTACAACTCTCTGACATGACTATGCTTGTGGCTTATCCACTGGCACTGTTCTACGGTGTCTTCTCAATCATGACTATATTTGCTGAGGACGTGGTCAACAACTAGTTACGCTAAGGGAATTTATGACGATAGAGACGAGTGTATGTACACGGAACATATGGAATCAATAAAAAAGAAATAAGAAAAAAAAAATTGAAAAAAAGAACCAAAGAAAAAAACCAAAAAAAGGGATAAAACAAAAATAATGATGTTTATAAAGGAGAATTAGATTAGCTATGTAAAATAATCTATTGGCTGATCTCTGAAATATTTCATGCAAACTTAATGGTGGTGGTTTCCAGGGTAGGGCTATTCAGGTTGATCAGAACAAGTTCACCAGTCTCACTAAATTTGGGAATTGCCACGAGCCGAACCTGTACCTGACCCCCGTTATCGCCGGTGCCTTCCACAAGACGTGCATCAAAGTATGGCTGATTACCAGCAAAGTAGATATGGGGAGTCTGGGTAAGAATGAAGGGGTCTTTTTCGTAGAACGAGTAAGCCGCGAGAGTATCGGGTGCCGTGGGCGCGACGTGCTGCCAGCGGAGGGTTTGGTTGAGCAAGTCGAGACGATCAACATCAGTCTCGGGGAGATATTTGTACATATCATTGGTAGGCTGGCCCGCGGTACCAAGCACAGTCATACCCGACGCTAAGGTCATCCAATGCGGGTTAGTAACAGTTTCAAATGCCGGGCACTCACTCGCTTCTTTGAGTAGCTTGTTACACTCTGGGAAAAGAGAGTGGTGAATCGGCTGTTGTGGCAATGTGGCATTTGCAAGATCACTATCACCAGGCATGATTGTAACAGGTACACTCGAGACAATATCAGCCAGAAACGAGTCAAGGTGCTGCATAGGCTCCGGGTGAAACTGCGAACTGTCATAACCATACTTGGTCTCAGCGGCCTTTTTTTTCTTTTGACCAGCTTCAGTGAGTTGGGCGGCACTAGGTAGGAATGCAGTCGAGATGGAAGAGCTTACTTGTGCTGTTTCTTCCTCGTCATTGGCGTCAAGTGAATTGCCAGCCACAATCAATTGAACAATGTGTGCGGACTCAGCCTGGTCATCCAAACCACCCAGTTCGCCTATGAGATATTCCTTTAATAGTTGGAGATGGTAACCCTCATAGCTGCTGCCCCTTAGGCTCAGACCAGACACCAGAGCAAGGTATCTTGGCTTTCCGTCCTCGTTCGGAGAAGGAAGTGGCGCTTGTGGTGCATATTCTAGAAATCGGATATCGAGTACATTAAAATCGCCCGATGCCAGCTCAGATCCCATCACTGCCACAACACAACCCGTCATCAGCACTAATTTCTTTTTGCTGTCACTGCCTGTGATCAAATCACCGACAAGTTTGACGCGTCCAGACTCGTCTTCCAGGAATACCTCATCGCTTTCACCGTCTGTGTACTTTTTTGGTGGCGGCGGAGGAGCCCCAAAGTGCGATGCAGTGATCTCCTCAAGAATACTTGGCTTTAGCTTCATATCGCGGTAAATAGTACCCACCACCCAACTGATGCTATTATTACCGACATCAAGTACTTTTAGCGAATATTTGACTTCTTCACCGCCCATCTTTAGCCCGTTCCATGCAGCCTTACCTTGAGCATAAACCGCAGGCCGCTTCTTTGTGAGTCGCGAGTAATAAATATGAGAGTACTGTTCACCGTATTTGCGGTTTGCCATAGACAGGGCATAGTCCTTGTTGAACTCAGTCTCAGCCTCAGCATTGCGCGCATTCAATTCACGAACGGGCACTTGAAAAACTTCGGCCGATCTAAAAAAAAAACTTTGAGTTAGCCCAAACAGAATCAAATAACATGATAGAAAAACTTACGAAGGCTCTTTTAAAAATCCAGGCATCATTAAAATATCCAAAGGAAGGGCCTGGCCTCGATATTGAAATGATCAGATATTTCTTCGAAAAGTTGGGTTGGTGGAGGAAAAGTAATCTTGATTCTAAAAAACACAAAGAAAAAAAAACCTCTCTTAACTTGACTGAGAGGGACGCGACGCGTTTCTTTCCTATTATGGTATATTGACTTGAACATAGAAGAATAATTCCTTTTCTAAAAGAATAAAAATCTATTGAAAATCGAATGCAACCAAAGCAATATGTTTTACGACACAGAGCGGCATAAACATATATCCCGCTAGTCCCAGGCTGCGCAAAAGACTCATAGACAGCTCAAACAACAATACCCATTAAATAGAAAGGCCTGAAACGAGATACAAACAACACGGTTGTGTATAAATGAAATTCCAGGGAGGGCCGACTATCTTGTCTAATACGAGAAACACAAGAGACCCAAGCTCAGTCAAAAGAAGTACTGAAATCCCTTCAGATCCTCCGGACTTCTCTCATAGGCAGAACAAGAAAAAGATTCACATCAATCAAAGCAAAATTCTCACAAATACTCAAACCTTAAGAAATCCTCCTAAATAACAACAATCAAAATGTAACACTCAGCGCCCGATCACAAATTCTATTGTGTCATCACCACGCTTACACCATGGTTACGAAATAGTCTGACAGAGAGACACCACGAAATTTAAGCAACAGGTGCTCTCGCCATTCAATTCAGTACCTAGGACCAGAGTTGTAGGACAATTAATTATCGTAAGCGCTTAAAGTCATTATAGTAAAACGATTAACCTCAATACTGTCCTCTCACACTCTTTTCTGCAAGCAAAATCTCCTATTCACGGACTTAAACCTCATTTCCACCAACACTTTACGTTCGATGAAGTATACTTAGATTTCTAGACATTAGTCTTAAAGCTCTGTAGCTAAGCGTAGTAATCGTGTGATCTTAAAACTATCACATGACACATATATTACTGGGATAATAAAGATATCAATAAACAGAACGTTTTCGAATGGTAGTTGTTATCATTAATGATGGTTTTATGCAAATATAATAAATGAAAAATAAAATGAACGATTATGAGCGGTTTAATTCACATGCTCTCCAGCAATTACCGTCTTTGCCCTTTCAATATCCTCCGACTTGATTTCGGTATCGTGCCGCTGATGCTCTGGAATACTTGGACAGTGTCCAATTGACATGCCCACCTTTACGAGAGTCTCTAAGGCACCGCTTGAGTTATTTACCAAGTCAGTATCGAACTTGACGCGGCCAGGCTCAAACAGGACAACCAACGTACTACCACCAAACTTGAAGTAGCCTAACTCATCCATACGGTTCAAGTGAGAACCCTCGGTCGAAGTAATAACTGTGCTACCAACCATCATGGCTCCAACACAGACAATCATTACAAGGCCAAACTCAACAGAATGTACAGGAACAAGGACTCTCACATTCTCGCCAAAGACATCTAGAGAGGAACGAATGGCCATGGGGTTGACAGTGTAGTATTCACCTTCAATAGTCTTAGGCTGGCCCAAGACACCAGACACAGGCATGTGAAAGCGATGGTAGTCCTGAGGAGCCAACCTGAAAATAGCAAGACTACCATTAACAAATCGATCAACGTACTCAGGATAAGCATCGCCAAACAATCGAGCTATAGAAAAGTCACGGCCCTTAATCCAAATTTCTGTGGCCCTGGAGATAGTTGGAAAGTATGTGGATCTGCAGTCAGCTGGTGACACCAACACTCTGTTTTCGTTAGGCGCATCCAGAACTCTTGCACCAACTTTCAGCTTGCGGTAAAAAAACTCATTGAACGTTTTGAAGTTTTCAATGGGCTCGAGTACTTCGTTCATGTCAAGCTGGTGAAATTTGATAAAAGGTAGAATTGACCGTGTAGACATCGGGTTATCATACTTCCGACCCTGCTTAATACTAAGGCTTTTAAGCATATTACGGGCCCTCTTGGACTCCAAGTTCTTTGAGCTTCTAATGCCTTTATACAAAATGCGAATTCCCAACCTGACATACACATTCATTTTTTCCTCCTGAATGTAACCAGTCACTCTGTCTTGGACAAGAATATTCGCAGAATTAGCACCCAGTCTATAGTTGCCATATGTCACCTTGGAAACTACCTTGGAATACCACCGCTTTCTGGCCTGATTGGAGGACACAAACTTGTCCACAACAAGCTGGCCGTTGACTGCCCACTCTTGGCTAGCACACGTCGCCAAGTGCGTAACAATATCGAGCTCTGCTCGTTTTGAAAGACGGGGTTGGTTACAAAACGGACAGGCACTTAATTGAATCATGCGCTCTTGTTGCTGGTCATCATCGTCGTCAAGTCCAGAAATATAATCAGTAGACACACGCGGTTGGGTTAATAAGTTGTTATCCGGGATTCCGACTTTTGCCTTTTGCTGGTTGAGAGTATCATTCAAAATTTGGTTCTCCAAACAGATGACCAGTTCGTCAACTGTCAACTCACTGTCTTCAACGTGCTTTCCAAAGCGCGTGAAAAATGAAATGATAGTTCTTTCTGAAAGAGTCGACCCTAGAGTTTCCAGAAGCTCCGATAACTCAAAAAAGTTCATGGAACCCGACTCATCCGTATCAAAAATTTTGATTAAGCCCCTCCAAAACTGTTGACGGAGAGCTGCATATGGTAAAAATCGGGCGCTAATGTATAGTTTGGGACTATGCTTCTCTTCATACTTTTGCTTCGTAAGAGTCAGTGGTAGTTCAAAAGGAATCATCTTGTCGTCGTGAAGCTGTGAAATGCCTTTGGCGTCAGCTAGAGTCTTGTTGCCCTTGCTGCCCCGACTTCCTCGATGGTCAGTTTTATTAGGTGCTGGGAGCGGTGGCTTTTCTAATATATCATCAGAAAAGTCGTCTCCTGAGGGTAATGACGGGCTGTGAGATTTGGAATAGAGATTATCAAGATCGTAAAGAAGGGTATCTGGGTCAGGAACAGGTGCATGTCTGAGAACATTGGACACCGGAAAATCAGTACTTGCCACAAAGTCGTTTAATGTAATTTTGTCTTTATCCATAACCGCAAAGTTAATGGAATATGACTGCTCATGCTTAAGAACTGGAAACATGAGTTTTTCGTTAAACACAGGGTTAAGCGTGTGTCGTTTCCAGGGGGTTCTAAAAGTCTTCTTTCCGAAAGATACAACGACGAACGGATCCATGTCAAAGCCAGTTCTGGTCATGTTATTCATTGGAGGCAGATCGGTTACGCTTATAATCTCCAGATATATGACGCCTACAACTGAGCTTCTAGAATTGAATTCAAAGTATCCCCTTGGAACCCGCTTCCTTCTCAGCTTTCGTCGTGATTTCTTGGACCTCATAGTGGGAACATTTACCAGGTTCGTTTGTGATTTAGGAATCAACAATGATACCGTACGCTCCACAGGCGCAAAATCCTCATCTGTAACTTTTTTTTCGCTTTCTTCCAAACCATTATCAGGCAGCATTGCGTAATCCTCTTCGCTGGCATCTGTGACGTCGCTGACATTTTCTTCCGCTGCGATAGAGAGACCACTTAAAATATTTTCATATTCTAAAGTGTTAAATTCGTCCGAGTCTTCAAAATCTCCACCATATTCTGAAGCATCAGCTTGATAACCTTGCTCTATATCCAAGATATCAGAAAATTCTGTCCATCCTTTTTCCAGATCGACATCACCTACCAGTTTGAATGATAAATCGAGAGCACCTACTATGGAGTAGGCGGTAGGCCCATTCGATTTTATCCTTACAAGATTATAGATCCCCTGGCGAGAAAACTGGCCCTCTTTAAACAGATCATAAACGTCAATGGTCGCTTCACCAATGTACTCTTTTCTAAAGCGCTCTTTGTTCCAAAGAACGACCACAATTGAGGGATTATGAAGCCAGCCTTTTAGTGGAATTAGGAAGTTATCGTTCCAAACGGGATCATTTGATTTTGGGATTGCCTGAGTTGAGTACCTGAATTTGTTGGCATGAACAACAGCATACTGAAAATAGCGGGATAAAAAACGTGGGGATTAGCAAAGGTTAAATTCAATTTGATCTAAACAGGTGATTTACTTACAGCATTGCAAATTTTCTTCTTGGGAGGAACAATACTATGGGCCTATAAAATGTGTTGGTTAGACAGGGCTTTATTGTGACAGGAAGGTTTTGTGAAAGGAAGCATCATACACTGTTGATCTGGATGCACAAAGATATCTCGTCAAACGAGGTGGGAGGGGGTTGCGAGGCCAGCGGTTGATTCGCTTTCCGAGATTTGTAAGGAAGCAACCGCATATTTCTGTAAATTACAGATAATTTCTACAGACAGAAAAAATGAAGTAGTGAATGGTGAGAGGTAAATAAAAGGGGAGAAGGAGTTGTTGAATAAATCAAAAAATAAAAGGATTCTGACATCGAAGAAGGCAGACTTATAAGGGAAATAAAATAAAAAAAAGGATGAAAGACCAAGAAAACAAATAATCAGAAATAATACACTAGAGTTTGTGATAAATACTGAATTTGTAGTGGTTTATTTATGCTTACGCCGTACTTAAAGGTGTATTACACAATTTATATTTTTCTACTTCAGTTATTTACAGTACATATAGCGATATACGTAGATGATCCTTAACAAGGCATTCCCCTTTGAATCTCCGAGCCTGTTGTCTACCTCGAACACCCATACTTTTTTCGGATGTTTGGCAGTAGGCTGAATACTGCGGCGCAAGTCAACGGATAGAGCGGTATCTATCACCTTACTACTGCTTCAGCCTTTCCCCATCGGTAGTTAAAGAAAAGCCAGAGATCCCTGAATGAACAAGACCATTAGAGCAAACAACCATACCATGAATTAAGACAATAGGGTTGGATATAACAAGGACTAAGATATAACGATGAAGTTTGCTAACTTTCTTTTACGGGTTCTATATAATTAAATTTTTATAATTATATGTAATTAATATTATATTTAGTAACGATCCACATGCTTCGCACCTACCTGTAGGTGAATTATTATCATTGACAAAAAGTTATAGTGCCTTTGATTTATCTAATCATCTGGGATTCAACTTCGTTGCTATTAATTTACTCAAGCATCAAATGGGGGGTAATGAAACCCGTTGGGCCTACTACAGACTGAAAAACTGACATAATTCTTGATATTGAGACAATTTATTGGTATTGATAATCGTCACTGTGACACTTCTTGCAGATTCTGGACACTTGCATTAAACTCTCGTATTTTTGTAAGAATGTGTATAGAAAATCACAATTGACTTGCTAGCAACACTTCTGTCTACTTTGATAGATATTTACCCCTCCAAATATGAGTGGCTTTTTTTCAAGGATACCTGTAAAGCATTGACTAACAATATCGGACTTGTCAAAGACATAAAACTTCGTTGCTACAAATACCACAGATATGAGGCATACATTTCCTAAATTTTTTAACCAAACGTTTTATATTCTCCAGATAGTGCTAGTAAAGCGAAATAGAAAACCTGCGCTAGAAAAGCGGGTCGAGAACGTAAGAAGACTTTGAGAGGATAGTTTGCAGTGGACGCGATAGCTGAATTGACGCACTATGTTGAACAGATCATTAAAAGAAAACAAGGTAGCATCAATACTAGTGATTGATGCCAAAGGAGCTTTTGACAATGTGGACAGCAGCGTTCTTGTGCAAACCATGGAAAACATGGGCTTCATCTTAGTGACTAGAAGCTGAGTGTTTAGATGTATTGGTGCGCGTAAAACAAGCCTGGTCGTGGTTTGAAAGCTTTCCGCTCTGTCTCATGCGTGAGACCGGTTATGGACTACACGGGCCTAGTGTGATACCAGATGATTTCAAAAACCCATAAAGACCAGCTCGGAGCGGCTTAGAACATGATATTTAGAAGCGTTTTAAGAGTTTTCAAGCCATCTGTGTATGTATCTTGCAGCGGAACACAGGAGTCCCACCTTTTATTAGGCAAGCACAAGAGTATGGCAAGCGCTTCTCTCTGAGAGGACTTAGGCGAGTTGATACGAAAAACCGGATATGAGACTAGCTAAGCAGCAGCAACCAATGGTAGAGGGTGAGTAGTTAGGTCCACTATTTCATTCGGTCTGTCAAATGGAGGGGGCTACCAATGAAGTTTTCCGGAACTTAAGACCTTAAAAAGGACCCAGTAGCTGGAAAGTTCTGAAAGCAGCAGATATCACTAGTGATCTCAAGCTGTGAATTAAAGCTGAGATAAGACCAGTCTAGAGATCATGTTACAACGCCGAATCCAAAGGCAGCTTCTATAGAACGCACACCAGATTTATATTACATATGATTCTGAGGATACTAGCCCTCTTCAAAAAGTCCTGGCAAAGTGAAACCGTCACACGCTTGGTAGGATAGTACAGCTAAAAACTGGATATGGCGCCCTGGGATCTTAGCCTAAGAGGGTGGAGGTCTTGGAAAGAAATCAAAACCGAGAATGCGGTGAGTCTGAAACAGTAGACTACCCTTTGAAAGACTGCACCATCTGTGAGTCTGTAAATGGATAGAAACCTCCTCGGAACTTAATTTCAATGCTCTCCTGGAAAGCAAGAAGGGCATCGAGGCAGCGTCCAAGATTCTCTGTCACTACCGTATATACTCAAATGGTGGTTAGCTTGACAGCATGACTGTTTGAAGATTTATCAATTTGCCCTCCCACTGGGGCATTAGACGGCAGTGGTGATCTCGAAGGATTTCCCTTAACACAAGGGCTGATTCCATTAAGAATTCGGCGCCATTGAATGCCGAAACCCCAAATAACTGTTGGGATGATTACCTTATCAGCCTCATAAAGAGACATATTCCAATATTAGATATAGATAGATAATCAGTTTATTGTCCTTACGTCAAATAGTTACATACAAAATTATATTCCAGCATTAAATATCTTCTTTTTATCTTTTTATCTTCTTGCTATTTTATTTTATTTAAATTTCGTTTCATTTAGTAACTTTTAGATATTATGACAATAAACAGTTTTATCAAGACTTTTTTTTTTTTTTTTTTTTTTTTTTTTTTTTTTTTTTTTTTTTTTTTTATATAAATAATTTTTTTTTTTTTTTTTTTTTTTTTTTGTGTTTTTTTTTTTTTT
>Ga0160505_100539_pt1 | contig 21294 bp, 8 predicted proteins | sample DIDeMG_FD_108225 | JGI IMG/M metagenome (GOLD analysis project Ga0160505, IMG submission 108225) | Enriched chicken feces microbial communities from UW Madison campus, WI, USA - DID2874_E49_Stillage MG | ecosystem: Host-associated > Birds > Digestive system > Large intestine > Fecal ... | reverse complement strand
TGTGTTGGCGCGTGCATGTTTCTTATTGAAAACGAAAACGGCAGTGTCTTGATTACTGGTGATATTAGAGCTGAGAAATGGTGGTGCAACAAGCTCCAGAACGTTCCTTCGTTGTTTCCATACATCTCTGGATTGAGGACGCTCGATAGTATCTACTTCGACGCAACTTTTGGATATAGAGGAGAGCCCTACATCGAAATCCCTCCAAATAATTCAGGAATTCATACCGCAATTAATATTTTGAAGGATTTTCCGAAAGATGACCCTGAAATATGTTTCATGTTTCTAGATACCATTCTTGGTTTCGAACTGGCATGGGCCTTTATCTTGAGCTTCTTCAGAGCTTCACTCCGAATTGAAGACAAAAAGTTACTTGACTTGATCAGCTCTGCTGCAAATTTCGACAAGATTAACGGCCCCTCTTTACTTCTGGCTATAGAAAAGGGTAAAAGCAAACATCACAATAGACATGGTGTGTTCTACGCCGCCTCTCGAGGATTTAAACACACAGAGAACGTCCCAGTTTTCGTGAAGATAAAACAATGCATAAATTTCAATATTATGGACTTCGCCGGAGTCTTCTGCCCTCTTCGTTTGGATAGCATGAGCTTACAGGAGAGAAGGACACTTACAATGGTACACGAGACACAGAGGGGTAATAAAGTGTATCTGGTACGTGGCCGCTCATGGATTCTTCCAAAAAATGGACGAGAACTTCTACCCTTGGATGTCAAGCTTGTCTTTTCCAGGCACTCTTCATATTCAGAAACCCGAAGTTTTATTTCAATTTTCCGTCCAAGACAAGTTTTTCCTTGCTGGCATTCAAAAGAAGCTTGGCTAAATGGGTTTGGCATGAATAGACTCTTTGGAGAGCTCTGCTCGGGAGATATATTTTGTTTCGACACCAACATGCTGTCTCAATACGGCGTCCCTATGAAAGAGATAATGACCCGCAAAGTTTCTACGATAAATAGATGGGATGTCAACAGTTGCAAGGAAGAAGAAATCTTTATCAAAGATACATTACAAGAAACCAAAAAACTCAAGGACCAAGGCTTATCAAACAGAAGCATTGCTTTGATCAACCTAAGGAGGGTTGTCAGAGTACCTATTTTCAAGAAAGATCGAACAGCTGAAGATCAAGACTTTATGCTCAAGAAGACCAAGGACTTCACATTTCAGAAAATAGTAGAGGGTCGGCGAGAAGTATCTTACCGAAAGTTTATTGAAGAACAGCAACAACTTTACTATAAAAGAAACAATCTTCCACAATTCAAACGTGATTACGAAAGCGTGAAGTACCTGCGACAATTCAGTTCTACATTAGGTGGATCCAGTGACTACGATACAGATAGCTGCTCCAGCTCTTTGGATTTGACAGCAATTGCGACCGGAAACACACCTCCGATTGAGTTTTCGTCTCAGGATTCCGAGACAGTTGAATCACAAACAAATGACGACGTGGAAATTCCGAGAGGTCTGAGGATTGCAAATCTAACTAGGAGGCGTCATTATAGACCCAAAAATTCTTTTGTGAGGTCATCCTTTGGTTCCTTCGAGGAATCTATCGCTTCTAAGAGGATTCACAGATGTCTGACAGAGCCTGTTTTCTGCTAGTCTGAGTTTCCATGTCCTTCTAAATCTTGCTTCAGATATCCCACCGTTGACAGTGAGTTGTTTTCCTTCATTCTGGGAACCCCTGATCTACTAGTACTCGAAGAATACACCATCCATGACTGTAATTATGAAATATTATGCTGATTAATCTATTGCTACTATACAATGCGCACGAGAGTGTAATGTGATCTCCCGATTGAATCCAAACCGAATCCACAACTCAAAAAATGTTTGAATTCATGAGCCTTAGGGTCTATTCTCCAAATTGGCCCTTAGTTTTCTCTCCATTGATGTGAGCACTTAGTACACTTATAGAAAGTAGTCATAGGCTCATCAGCAGATCTTATCTGCAACTGGAAAAAATATGCTTTATCATTACCACAGGAGTCTATTGGGCACTGAGCAGCGGTCTGATCAACATTGTCCCATGCACCGTCACCACCAAGAACATCATCCACTTCCTTTCTGGGTAGAACTTTCCGATCGAACATTTGTAAACCCTGAATTCGGAATTCATACGGACAGGTGGGACAATAGAGCTTATTACACCCGTCTTCACCCTGGGAAATCAAAAGCATATTCGAACAATATGGGCAGAACGAAAGCATGCTAAATGTTTGATTAACTGTGATTAGATTGAAAATTAATGTATGTACCGAGATGCAATCACGTGACATGATTGTTTTATTGTAGTAGTTTAGTGAAGGTGAAGACTTTCTGCAACTAAATGAGCGAAGAGGGGGAAAAATAAATTAAATATCCCAAGACGGTAGATATTATTGTTCAACTGTTCTTGCGAGAGAGTCATTTTCCTGAAGTCTTAAGTATGCATGTACAGAGGTCGCCGAACTACAAAAGGCTTCACTTTCAACCTTTGGGCTTCGTTCAGTCGTATAGTGGCCCTAATTTGTCATTTCGCATCTATTTGCAGAAGATATATCACCAAAGCATCCTTTTCATTGATGAATGCTAGTCAGGAAGCATAACCAACAGTACCAATGATTGATGACTTCTGCTTAGTCATTCAAACAAGTTTGATAATAAAAAATAGTCGTTAGAGCTCTTTATATCCGTCTTCACCACTTTTATTAATGGGCTGAAAGTTTTCATCACAAAGTAAGCTTAGTCTTCAAATCAAGAAATGCACTTGGTTGGTCACGTGTAGACATCGCCAATATTTATTCAATATCGAACCCCAATTACCAATAATCAATGAAACTGACTCGAAATAGTGAACTTAATCCATTTGAGGTCACTGAGAAGAATCAAAATTTGATTGAACCCACAATGTTACCGCAAACACCCTCGAAGTCACCAAGCCGACGAGGCATCATCAAAAGTGAAACCCCAGAAGCACCCAACGGTCTCAGTCCAGTCAAAACACCGAATGGGCGGGCGGGTCTTGCCTCTCCAAGAAAGAGAAGTTTTCAGGAACTTAATAATTCTGCTCGAAAAAGGTCATCTAGAACATATTCTCGACTTATGGAGGAAGATGATGTTGAAGACGAGGATGGATTCTTAAGAGATTTAGAATTGCAATTGGCGGAGGAAATTATCCGTGAATCCAAGATAGATACGAAGGATTCGGAGCCCATAGTAATGAGCGAACCACCCACGCTCGCTCTGCCTAAACGGAAGAGGGGACGGCCCACAAAAGCGGAATCAGCAAAGCGACTAGGTCTAACATTGGAACAAATTGACTTATCTCCTCGTCGACTGGAAAGACGTGTAGTTGCAGCCCGTAAAGCAGCATTGCGGGAAGCAAAGCAGGATGAGGAAGAGAAGAAGAGAACTCGAACTAAGCTGAATTACTGGACGGATGAAGAGTACGATCTGGAAGATGACGAAAATGAGGATGAAAAAGAAGAAGGAGATGAAGAAGAAGAACCCAAAAAGGTAAAACAAAAAAGGGTCCCCAAGTCTAAGAATGTGACTAGAAGTCTGCCAATAAAGCTGCCCGTGAAAGTTTCAAGTCTGCCCAGGCAGAAAAGCGCAACACCCGAGCGAAGAACTAAGAAAGGTAGACCCAGCAAACAGGAAAACGTCACTAAAATAGTGAACAGCATTTTCAAAATGGATGACATAAAGTTTTTCCAGGAAAGCATCAATAGGTCTGGGAAAAGCAGTCCAGTGTCATCCCCTCAAATGACTGGGAACTACTTGAATTTCAATAATACAGGAGATAGCACATTCTCATCAATACCAACCATTTCAGGCATTGGTAAGCCTACAAAGAACACAGAAGAAATTGATTTGGATAAGGCTACTAAATTCGAGCCAATGCCCGTGCCAGATGTGGATGAAGAGGGCAATGTCAAAGATCCAGCATTTCTCCAAAAGTATTTTGAAGGAATGGAACTTGTTTCTGATACTAATATGAGACTCACAGATGAGAGGGCTTTTTTTCTTGAAGGGTCTGAAGGATATTTTGAACAGCATAATTTGCGTTTCCGCCCCTCATCAAATTCTTTGACAGGCAATGCACCCACATTAACATACGAAGAATTTATTCCCAACGTACAGCTTGGAACACTTATTCACAGCCGAGAAAGAAAGGCACTTTACGATCTCCATAAGGAATTGTATCACCAATGGTGCTTTGAATTGAGTCAGGGATATAGTCTCAACTTCTATGGGGTTGGATCTAAGAGAAACTTCATTCTCGACTTTGCGGAAGGTTATCTTCTCGACTGGTACGAAAAAGTGATGCAAGCTGATGACGAATTTCCTGTGGCCATGGTGATCAACGGATACAATCCTTCAACAAAGCTCAAAACTATCATTCATGAGATTATATCCGCGGTGATCACTCCAGAATTTCAAAAACAACACACTCTACGCATGCCCAAGCACGTTTCAGAAGCATTCCCATTTCTATTAAGTCACTTGAAACAACAGCAATCGGTTCTGAAGAACAATGGCCTCGTGAGACCAGACCTTATTCTTATTGTTCATAACATTGATGGGGATGCATTCCGAGACGAGAGATCACAAAACTACCTCTCTCAATTGGCAGCACTCGAAAATGTCTGGTTCATCACTTCCACAGATAACGTCAATGCCTCGCTTTTGTGGGATCTCAACCGATTCAAGAACTTCAACTTCCTTTGGCATGATCTCACCTTATACGAACCATACAGTGTCGAAATGTCATTCAAAGACGTTCTAAGTGTTGGTCAGTCGAAGAAGTTTATCGGAAGTAATGCTGCACGTATTGTGTTGAGCTCATTGAGCACAAATTCTAAGAAGTTGTACAAGGTTTTACTTCAGATGCAGATGAAAAAGCTCGAGGAAAATTCCACCGAATCAGCCAGACCTGGGCTTAGAGCCAATATAAAGCTTGCAGTGGAGTTCCGAAGTGTTTTCGAGAGATGTCAGAAGGAATTCATCACTTCGAATGAAATCAACTTTCGGAATCTTTTGCAAGAGTACGTGGAACACAAGATGTGTACCATCAGCAAGACTTCGCGAGGTACAGAGGTTTTGTTTGTTCCGTTCAGTTTTGCAGAAATGAAGAAGATTGTTGATGAGGCGTTTGGGGAGAGCCAGCAAAGGTAATAAATATGAAGTATGTCGTGGATGTTGTATTGATGTAATAGATAGATGGTAAAGGGCCAACAGGAACTGATTTTTTAGATTGTGTAGCGATTTGTACTTTCTGAATCATTTCTGCCCAATTCAATGCATTTGATTATACTTTAATCATTCTTTGCTGCATTAATGTTCTCTTCATTTCGTATGATAATCTTGCTAAAGCTAATTGCTGCGCAGATTGTATCATTCTAGTATGAATTCAACTTTGCGACTCACATACTCCAAAAACTCATATCTAGCCAACAAGAATACCACCAAAATGCCAAAAAATATCCCTATCATACCACTTTGAAAATATCAACTTCTACAGCTTAACATAATTTTCCCACCTCATCACCGATGATCCGTTATCAGCATATATTATGAGTAGTGCCCGCACCACAACTATGTAGTGAATCCTCAACTTACCGGCACGGATAGCCCTTCTTAAGTTGCCACTTAACGTCAATTGCGTCAACAGCCCCCCATGATGAAACTCACAGAAGGCATGCGACTCGCGGTCGGTAGCCATGAAGTCACGGTGCGGCATTTTCTTCTGGAGGGCGGGTTTTCTCAGATCTACGAGGTCACCATGGATCCCAAAGAAGATGATACCGACATTGGATGCTTGAAACAGGTGATTGTACCCGATAAAAACGGCTTGACCATTCTCCGGAAGGAGGTGGACGTCATGAAGACACTTGCGAAGGCTAGTATGATTGTCAAGTATTATGATTCTCATGCCGAACGTTTAGAAAATGGAACTTATCAGGTGCTAGTGCTTATGGAATTGTGCCCCAACAAGTCTTTACTCGACTACATGAATGCACACATCCGGGAAAAACTCACCGAAAAGGCCATTTTGAAGATCATGAAGGACATTTCCTTAGGTATTTACGAGATGCATAAGCTAAAAATGGTACATCGTGATATCAAGATCGAGAATGTATTGATCGATGCACACCACGACTTCAAGTTGTGTGATTTCGGCTCGGTTGCATCGCCTACAAGACCACCAAAGGACCAGCAAGAGTTCCAGGCTCTCAGCCACGATATATTGTATCATACTACCCCTCAGTATCGGGCTCCCGAGATGATTGACCTTTACAGGGGCTTTCCCATTGATGAGAAATCGGATATTTGGGCCCTTGGATGCTTTTTGTACAAGTTGTGCTATTATATCACACCATTTGAAACCAATGGCGACATCGCGATTCTACATGCGTCGTTCCAGTTTCCACCGGCTCCAGTGTACTCTGGTGACTTGAAGAACCTTATCATCATCATGCTCCAGGAGAGTCCTTTATACCGACCAAATATCGTTCAGATTATCATGTTGTTGTATAAGATGATGGGTATTGAGTTTGTAGACCTGGGTATCGATGACTTCTACCATGCGGGAGAGTACAACTTCCAGGCATTGCATGAGATGCAGCGCCACAAGCAGAATGAACTTCTAAAGCAGCAGCAATATTATTACGAGCAGCAGAAGCAGCAGCAAGAGTTTGAAGCAAAACAAAGGGAGACTCTTGCCGTTCGTTCACTGCAAGATTCCAAACTAAGTTCGAACCATGGCTCAGTGACTGATTTGAATCGAAGAGTTCTGTCAAGAACCCCACAACCAAGTTCAGAGAGTATACTGGCGTCAAATTCACAGAATAGTCAACATGGTAAACCTTCGCATGTCCCAATTGAACAGAGGGCCTCTGAAGCACATAATCAGCTTTCACTGCAGTCACCAGTGCAGATGTACACGAAATCTCCACAACAGTACCCGCAACTGTCTCAGTCCGCAAACTCAAAACTTCCAGGACATGCGGTCCCAAGCCAGTCTAGTTCTGCGGCGCATCTAGATGGAAAAATGAACAGCATTTCGGACACCCAGCAGAAAGCCCCAACGCTCTCTCCAGAATTGAAATCAAACAAGTCGGTCAATTCGATAAACTCCATCGTTTCTATTGACTCATCCGATGATTCAGAAGTCGATATAAATGCATTAGGAAATTTGGAGGATGCAGAGAATAGGTATCCATCCTTGGATGCATTGGACATAGCACTGGGGGGAGCCAGTACTAAGTCTCAGGAGAAAGGTACCATAGAAAGTCCCAATACTCCTAAAATAAGCATTGTGAATGTATCTGGATCACATGTTATAGATGATCGTCAGACTCAGCCAAGTAAGGCTCCTAGTGAACACCACGTGAAGAAACCCTCGCAGTATGAGCATATCGAAGCATGGCAGAGGCTGTCTGCTTCCATCAACAAAAATGCTGAGCGTTTAGTTGAAGATATTTTCGTCTCGAGGACAACAACCAATGATCCCCAGGCAGCTAGCAAATCTGGCTCACACAAAAGCGCTGGGGTATCCCTGGAATCTGTGGACGAAGTTCACTTCTCAGAAGCGAAGGATTCCAAGCCACTGAATTTAAACAGCCCCGTTGTGCTTCCAGAGAAAAATAAGGATAGTCAAAAGGATAAACCTTCATTCTTAGCATTATCCAACCAGGCTACACTGGCAGTTATTGGGGCTCCAGCACCAGTGGTTACTCCATCACTTCCTGGGCTAGCTCATGTTGCAGGAAATCTTCCGGGCGCGCTTCCTAAATCCAACCCATACTCCTACCAGCCTGCTGTCCTGCAAGAACTGTCTTCATACGTAAGTCACACGAAGCCATTCAAGGAGGGTAAGAGAGAAAGCTCTAATCCTTGGGGTGATGTTCTTCGGAAAAATGATGCTGTTTCTTTTGAAAGCATGGGAAGGAACTCTCCATTCCCTAATCCGGACAATGATTTGAGTCATAATGTGCTAAAATTGAACCTAGACGATCATCCGCAGCCCGTCTCACACAAATCCGAGCTGAACCTCATCGAGTTAGAGACAGGCTTATCTTCGTCTCAATCAGATTTGGCTCCTCCTCTTCCCAGCAGACCCCACGAAGAAGTCTCCCTACTAGATCTTGGAATTGACGAGGACTTCACGAAGAAAAATAACAACAAGTCTATGTTCAAGAAGAAGATCGCAGACATACAAAACCAACCCATTGCATTCCTGGAAGAAGTCATCGATTTTGCCTCCGACGATGAGAACAACAAGTCTGAAATGAGCCGTGTGGCGATCCGAAACTCGCTTAGGAAGTCTCGCAAGCTGAGCGACCACCAACACAAAAGAAGTGACAGCAGTCACGCAGAGAGCCGGAAACGGCATTCTTTCTTTGGGGGCACTCTAGAATAGATAGAAAGGGTCCGTATCTACAAGGCTTTTTTCTACACAAACTTTTTCCCATAGATTCAACATTAGAAACTCCACAGAAGTAATATCTGATGAAACTGTATATGCGAAAAAATTATCGCGACTCATCTCTGCTAGGGAAGTATATTCTAAAGTTTTACATTAAAAGATCGACAATAATCTTTGCTAAAATTTGAAATGGCCACAGAATTAAGACATTCCTTGGCAGAGTTATTGCTCCTCAAAGACTCCTTGGGCTCTCCTGACTTAGTCTCTGAGGATCACCAATGGTCTACTAGTAAGTCTGCTATTCTTGCAATCTTACATGGTGAATATGAAAAAGTGCTTCTGGACTCTCCTTATGCTCTGTTTGTCTATGGAGATGAAGCCCAGAAGGTTCTCTCGGTATACTCAAATGCGAATTTGAAATCCACTTTGAATAAATTTGTTGATACCTTAGTTCAAAATGTACCAATTTTGGATGTTCACCTAATTACCATTGCATTACTCCAACTCTTCATCCAGAACAATTTCACCGGCCCCGAGCCAAAAATCCACGCAGCCAATGTCTGGTTTCCAAATAGCGACCCTGAAAAGCTCCACAAGGATGCTTTGGAGTTGTTATCTATTGAAGGTAAAAGTGCTTATGACCTAATGAAGCAGCCACTACTTCTTCTTGTCTCGCTTATCATATTCGAAAAGTTGCAAAAGACTTCTATATCAATAGTTGATGGGGGATCTATGCTATCCATTGAAGATGTCACGGCTGATAACTCGAATTCCATCGACAATCTTGATATCCACGACCCAGTGACCGCCTCTTTTCTTTGGTGGAGAGTGAGAGCTCTACAGGTTCACATTTCAGTCCTCTCTGAACCATCTGATATATTGGCTTCTGTTTCCTCGATTCTTTTGAACCAAAAGCTCGTAAACACAATTGCCCCATCAGGAGAGACGGACCTCGACCTTCAAAAACACATTCAGCTCATATACCTTTTGGAGAACGCCAGAAATGGCATTCACGCACAGACAGAACACTTATCGGAACAGTTTTTGAAGAAGGCAGCCAGCGTATCGCAATTGCAGTTCATCTTATCTGGAGCTAAGGCTAAGAGAACAAAATTCCAGAACTTTCACACAGCATCGTTGATTCTCCTTGCAAAAAGCAAAGATTCTCTGGTGTACAATCAGGAATCCCCAGAGACTCGTCAAAATTTGGAGTTGGATTCCGATTTGCTTTTGGAAAAGCCTGTGTATGAGTCCTTAGATGACTATTCGCTGGAGATGCAATCAAACTCTAAGAAGATCAAGCTCGATGACTTGTCTCACCTTGTTGACAGGGACGAAGAGAGAATTTTTCCTATTGCAATGTTGCAGCAAGATATTCATGAGGACCTTTTGAGCCTAGACCCCAATAATCAGCCAACATTGACTGACTTGGACAATATTCAGCTTTTGCTCCGTTGCACTATTTTGAAGCAGACTTCTCCCTCAGGAAATGCATTGGTCGATGAGGAATTGTCAGCTGTTGTGAACAGAATCGTGTACTCTGCTACAAAGAACATTAATTGGTCAGTGTTTGGAAGAGCTTTATGGGAGAGATCTGCCCTTGAGACCAATAAGTCGCGAACTGTAGAAAGAGGAATCTTGCAGATGACTGCATTAGTTGAAGAGATGGGTATCAACATCAAGACTCGTGTGCTTCCCACCGAAAATTTGGACTCTGGAAGTAAAGTCACCGCCTCGAGACTTAGGTTCATCCATCAACTTCCTCTCATGGCTCAATGGACCATGGACGCAAAACTTGCCGAAAAGTATATGTCTCTCGGAGTGTTGAGGTCTGCAATTGAAATCTACCTAAGATTGAACATGGTGGCTGAAGCTGCGTTGTGCTACGCTGCTGTCGAGGATGAGGCGGAAGCAGAGAAAATTTTGACTGAGCGTATTAACACCCATCCCAACGATGCCCGTGCGATCAGTATCTTGGGAGACATCAAGGAAGATCCTGAATTGTGGAACAGAGCATGGGAGATCGGCCGTTATGCCAAAGCTAAAGCATCATTGTCGAGATATTATTACAACCCACCCTCTTCATCTGGATTGACCAAGAACCTTCAGTTGGCTATAGAGAACATGCACGACTGTCTTTGTGCCAGTCCTCTTTCGTACGAAAATTGGTTTTTCTATGGATGTTGTGGTATTGAAGCAGAGAACTTCGAATTGGCTGCTGAGGCTTTCACCAGATGTATTTCTCTCGATGAAACAAACGCACATGCGTGGTCAAACTTAGCCAGTGCATTGTTAAGACTCGACAAGGTGAGGCAAGCATTTACAGCATTGAAGAGAGCCTTGCAACAAGGCGAAGCATCAAAGAAGTCATGGAGAATCTTTGAAAATTACCTCCTTGTGGCAGCCAAATTAGGCGAATGGAATGATGTGTTATTTGCTACCAGAGAATTAATATCCATTCGCCAACAAGAAGGAAGTGGTAATGTTGTCGATATTCCAGTGCTTGAGAGATTGATGCAGCTTTTAGTAGATGAGCCTTATCCTCAAGAGACGAGAATCACACATTTCCAGAGGTCTTGCATCGATTTGATGTGCAACATCTTGCCCAATGTGATAGATAATTCAGCTAGATGTTGGAGAATTGTTAGCAGGGTTGAACTTTGGAGAGGAAAGCCTTGGGCAGCTTTGGATTGCCACGAGAAAGCATACCGTGCAACTTCTCTGAGACCGGACTTGGATGTCAACGAGGAAGCATGGAATGAAGCAGTTGAATCATGCTCTGATTTGGTTTCCGCCTACGAGTCACTAGGAGAATTGCCTGGCAAACACGGTGCTGGAGATGTCGTATGCAAAGACTGGAAGTATAAGTCTAGGACATGTATTCGTTCGCTCATGTCGAAGGGAAAGGCTACTTGGGAGGATTCTGAAGGCTGGAACACTTTACAGCAATTGAAGGAAGAGATTGCCAAATCTTGAGCCCATAACCAGCTCGCTTTCTCAGATGTCCTTAATCACCTCCACAGGTATGAATACTGACAGTGCTATTCTGCTCTTCGTGTATTCAGACTCATAATCTTGCCGACTGGAGCCTGTTGAAGCATTGCGGAGGAGAACAGAGGATGAACTTTCGACGAGAAGAAGTGCTCGATGCAAGGACTTCACCTGGTGAAGGTGAGATGTTAAGTATACAAGTCGGTGGACAATGCTATGATGACATGATCTAGCCACTGCGGACTGATCTAGTCGTTTTAATAGAAGCAAACCAAAAAACACAAATGATGTCAAAGAGCCTCTTCCCACACAAAAATCGTAGGCGTATGCAAAGAGAGCGCATAGATCAGAATAAACAGCTATGGCCAACAAGCTCGGCTCGATTTGAAAAATAATTGGCAACAACACCTTGTTCCAGGATTGGCTTCCCAATCTCTGCACAAAAAAATTGGTCAAGTTCAACATAGAGTATATGAAAAATGAGCATATTCTAGAAATCCTGGCAGTAGACAACAAGTTGATTGTCACCATCGATATCAAGGTAGAGTTTTCTGAGTTGATGACCCACAGTAGAGGAGTGCCTTCCATTTCCTGGCGAAAGCCATTAATCAAGACATAAAAATGGCGCAAAACCATTATAAAATAGGTAATGAATGCACCAGACAATCCCACATAGTACCAAATAGAATCTTTGGTTATGAGGAAAAGGAATGCTCCACTGTTACAAGTGAGATGAGACAAAGCCCACATTGAGATAAGAAGCTGGCCATTCACCGAGGTTTTTAATTGAAAGAGAACATTTTTAGCCAAGATTAAATATGACCCAAATATTGTGGAAAGGCGCCTCAACTCGGGAGCATTTAGGAATGCGGAGGCAACCATTTGAACTGTGATAGGTGAGACTTTCGTCATGGTGATGGGTGCAAAATGCGAGCACAAATAGGGAAAATGAGTAATCATGAGAAAAATCCGAGAGAATTGGTTACATGCATAATAAAAGAGATTAAAAATTTCGAAAAAAAGTAGAAATAAGACTTCAAATCACACATATTTTTTTTTTTTTGATTTGTTTTCCTTCTCATCTATTGTTTGGTTTAGCTTCCGCCATCTCACAGAGATAATTCCTCCATATTGAAAGCCTTCACCTATCGGACTACTTTGAATTCTTTTTGAACGCAACATGGAAGGCACGCAATCAACAGCAGCGACTAAGACGAATAAGCGAAGACTGAGGAAGCCGAAGACAGCCAAAAAATCTGCACCGAAGGAGTCCAAAGACTTCAGATACCTCGAAATAGTCAAGCTTATCCGAGCATACCTACCCATCACCATCAATGGAATTGCTGTCACCAAGATCATCGAGCTCCAACTCGAAAGTGAAGCAAAAACTGTCGAAGACTCGAAAGAGAATATAACCGAGGGTGAACAAAAGACAAAAAAGCGTTCATCAAAGGCGGCCAAGAAGCAAAAACAGCAAATTATTTGTGACCACATCCAAAGAGTCATTGCAAGAGACCCCACACAACCAATTTACATAAGTTTCATGATCCCTCCATCAGATCCAGACTTTCCTTTCGATCTAGATACCCTTAAGTTCAATTTGACCATTCCTAGCGACTATCCAAGAAGTGCGAAGGCACTTCCATCTTTAATTGTATTGAACAACGACATTCCCAAAGGATTTGCTGTTAATATAGAAAGAGGATTCAAGCAGATTGCTCGACTTACTAAATCTAACGACAAAAGCAAGAAAAGCACTTTGAATGCGTCATCAGTGCCAGAGGAAGAGGAAGAGATGAGCCTAGTCGATGGTAAAGGGTTACTTTCTCAAGTCCACACACTTGATAAGTACTTGGAAACATTTCTAAAGCAAGAAAAGAGGCAAACAATGAAATTTGTCTCCTTCAAAACTTCAAAGAGCCCTGTGCCTTTGGCTACTCCGGAGCCTACACCTCCACCTCCGTCCACCCATGAAAGTGTACATATACCTAAGAATCTTCCTGCCAATATCAACGAGAAAGACTTGAAGAAGCGCGCTCAGGCAATCGAGGAGATGACTACCAAGTTAGGAAGCAACGTGAAAATGTTCAATAAGTCCAATTTGGAATGGAGATATAAAATTGTTGTACCTATAAGTTCTGCGAGAAACTTGCCTCAATTGTGGACGATCAACAATGAAAATGTGGACATCTTCATCACTGTGCCCATGGAATACCCTCGAGCACCACCCAGAGTGACAATGTCCACCAACTTTAGCACGAATTTGTTGGTTGCAAAGAAGAAGACGCTACAAGATTGTGGGAAAACCATGGTGGAGCTTGTCGAGGAAGCCAAAAAGGCAGAGAAAAACCTACGGACTAACGTTGACAACAAAATCAATGGTCAAGGCGTGGGTTTGGTTTCGTTGCTCAATTGGATATCCAATAATCTTTCCTTATTAGTATTGGAGACCGAACTGTTTGGACAGTGGAGGGAAAACGTTCGCGTAATAAGAGGATGAGAACTTCCACGAAAGTGAAAGTCTCAGTAGCCTACAAAAACCATTGTAGAATAAAAGAAAATGAGAAAATGAAAGAAGTTGAGAAATTTAGGAAATTTGGGCCATCGTTTAGGAACCAATAATTGGAAATTATTTGCTGGAATTCAGTCATCGCAATTAGCTCGTATCCTGATGCCTTTGGCTAAAAAATACTGATGACTTGTGGATGGTTATGAGTCAATTACGAGAAATGCTCAACCATTCTCAAGAATTTTCACGATTCAGGGATTTTCAGACGTCTTTGTGGCCCAGTTAAACATCTCGAAATCAAATCAGAGGTATCCCAGATCTTATATTAGCTCGGAAGAGAATATCATTCTTTTGTAACTTCAAGATAAAAACGCATCTCCGATCTAGCCATCAAAGATACACGGGCGACCTGCACATAACAGCATCCAGTTCTATTTAATTGCCCTACCTGGCACCAGGTCGACAAAGCAGCCATGACTACCGTTAAAGAACGAGAAATTAACTTCCAATTCGCCAACGAGTGCGATCTTGAGATCCACTGTTCTCCATTTGGACTCAGTGGGGTCTACATCAAGATCAAGGGAACCAACATTATGGGCATTGGGTCAACAATGGGGCTAATCACAGGAACCTCCAAAGGGTTGATCCACTATAACGACTGTGCGGACTTGCAGGACCAGAAATATAAGTTGTTTGTTGTTGTGGATGGCAGCGGCATGCTTCGAATCGATTTCACAAAGATTCAATCATTACTGAATGCATCACAGGACCAAGACAAGACTGCGCTGGAAGTCAAGGAGGAAGATGATCTGCCTTCGCTCATATTCATGGGTGTTTGTCCCGAAGGACACCCTGACAAGGTTGACCCCTTCATTGGAATTTTTTCCTTTGAAAGGGAAGAGTAGCCAGGGAACAAAGAAGGACACTACGAGTGGAGTACGAGAGATGGTAGAGCTGAAGTCAACAAATTTGGGTTAACAGATGAGCCAAGGACGGAAAATGAGGAAATCAAAGAGAAATTATGCAATATCAATTCAGTTTTATATAGACGGCTAAGTGGCTAGGTGTCCGACTAGATGTCGGCCTTGTCAATATAGGGAAATGTTGAATGAATCATTGTAGAAGAGGGGGAGATTTCCATGGATATGGCAAGGAGACGGGCCAGAGTGAAATCTCCGTAAATCCGTTGTCTAGGGACAATAGAGAGTCTTGGAAGGCGATTTGAGTGTCATAAAAGTCTTCCTCAAAGGTTACGATTTTCATTTTCCAAGCTAATCATCTAGTTTCGCAACTCTCAACTAGACACCACTGGCAAAGTCCTCACCAGCATTTTTAAACATGAAATAACGAAAAGGCAAAGGACAACCGCTCATACCGTTATAATCATTCGCTTAAAATTTTTCTTTTCCTGGGATTTTCAACGCTCATCTTTAGTGTTACCAAGCCATTGTGTTCACCATTTTCACATTCACTTAGGTGAGAAACAGAGACCATGCCTCGCTTTCTACAAGGTAAAAGATCAAATGGGCAAGGAAGAAGAATTTTAAATTGATTTTTAGATCACCAGAATTTGTGTCGGTTATACTTCCTCCACTAATTAACCATATCGGAACTGAATCCATTTTTCCAGAACTTATCTTAAGAACTAATCTACATTTATCCAATTAGGCAGGACCGACAGGAACCTCAAAATTTCTATAATCACAGGATTCATCTAACCACCAGCATTTGAACAAAACAACGGGCCAAAATGCAAGATTATCTGGCTGTGAAGAATCCATATTCTTGACATTTTGCAAAACCTTACACTTCAGACCTTCCCTCTAGGTAGTAGTCGAAGTGCCCAATTTTCTCCGCTACTCCCGTTTTTGTTGCAGTCCATGCGATGAGATCAAGACAGCCAGGCCCGATTGCGGGATGCATGGAATGTACGGGTTTCCCATGTGCGCTCCCCACACTAATGGTTCCGCGGAAGCTGGACCCGAAGAATCAGCGACAATAGTGAAAAACTTACATAGGCAAATAAAGCGAAAACAAGTGCAAAAAAAAAACAAGTAAACAATTAGGAAAAAAAAATCGGCTGCAAATGGAGAAGCAAATGAGTGATCTGTCTCGAAAGTTTTTTCGAGTTTTGCCACCCCTCTCGGATGGCTCTAAGGAAAATCCACCTACTCTCGATGATTTGTCACTCGGGTCATCTTAGTTGGTGTTCCTCGGCATCACCGCACTTTACCTGCAGGTCCGATACCCCAAAATGCGGAGTGAAACTCAAATGAATGTGACAAACTACAACTATTTAAGAACGGCGAATTCTCAACGATTTAGCATTCTCCAGTGCAAAAAACACAAACACTATCACACACAGTATTTATAATGGACAGATTAAACCAGTTGGCCGGCCAGTTGAACCCATCCTCCAAGCAATCTTTGCTCCAGAAGAACCCAGATGATGTAGTTATCGTCGCAGCTTACAGAACCGCAATCACCAAGGGTGGTAAAGGTGGCTTCAAGGATGTTGGAACTGACTGGATTTTGCAAAAGTTTTTGGAGGCTTTCTTGAAGAAGACAAATGTTGACCCAAAGTTGGTGGAGGACGTCACCGTTGGTAACTGTTTGAGACAGGCTTGTGGTGCAACCGAGCACAGAGGTGCTGTTCTCAGCGCCGGTTTCCCATACACAACCGCGTACCTGTCTGTCAACAGACAATGTTCGTCTGGTTTGATGGCTGTGGCTGACATTGCCAACAAGATCAAGTGTGGCCTGATCGACGCTGGTATTGGTGCCGGTGTGGAATCAATGAGTTCCAACTACAATGCCAACGCTCTTGCCAGGGCCGATGTTGGTATCCGTAAGGAGCCAGAGATGGAGAAGTGTATGATTCCTATGGGTTTCACCAACGAGAACGTTGCCAAGAAGTACAGCATCCCTAGAAGCCGCAACGACGAGTTCGCTGCTAACTCCTACGCCAAGGCCGAAAGGGCCGTGTCCTCGGGTGCCTTCAAGGACGAGATCTTACCTATCGAGTCTTACACCAATGAAGGTGACGAAGATGATGACGAGCCAATTTTGAAGAAGTTCATTGTTGACACTGACGAGGGACCAAGAAAGGGTGTTACTGCCGAGTCCTTGGGCAAGTTGAAGCCAGCTTTCGAGGAGGGTGGTGTCACCCATGCTGGTAACGCATCTCAGGTTTCCGATGGATGTGCTGGTGTTCTCTTGATGAGAAGATCTGTTGCAGAGAAGAACAACTTGCCAATCGTCGGTAAGTATGTTGCCTGTTCCACCGTTGGTGTTCCACCAGAAATCATGGGTGTTGGTCCAGCTGTTGCAATCCCAGATGTATTGAAGAAGACGGGCTTGACCGTTGAGGACATCTCTGTTTTCGAGATTAACGAGGCTTTCGCTGCTCAGTGCTTGTACTCCGCTGAAACGTTGAACATTCCAGCTGAGAAGTTGAACCCTAATGGTGGTGCCATTGCCTTGGGTCACCCATTGGGCTGCACTGGAGCCAGACAGTACGCTACAATCTTGCGTTTGTTGAAGGCTGGTGAGTTCGGTATCACTTCCATGTGCATTGGAACAGGTATGGGAGCTGCTTCCATTTTGATTAAGGAGTAAGTAAAGTATTTAAGTATATAATAACACACTTTGTGAAAAGTCATTGTTTAGTAATTGACGATTCGGTGTTGGCCAATGAAATTCAGCATCGTTATTTAAGCATTATCAATAGCATAGTCGCTTTGTCTCTGGATCTCTACATACCACCAAATATCCAATTAATATCACACGATCAATTACCGTTCTAGTTTTTCTAATTAGGAGTAAGAAAGGCAGTTCAGAGGTCGCTCTTATTGGAGGCCGCGATCGGTTTGAATACTACAACCCGCTCAGGTGTTATGAGCGTCCGGCCTTTAAAATGTAGGGGTGTAAACTTAAAGCATGTCTAACCTTAGGTAGCAGCTTCAAAAAGGAACGGGAAGCGACGACCATTTGATGAGGAACAATTGATAAGCTGGATGACCGCTTCAAGTTTAGCGCCTCGGTGGAAACTAGTTGGCTCCTTTTGAATAACAGTACTTCCCACCTTGGTGAATCACATCAAAATCATGAAAATCATTTAAACGGCCCGCTAAACTCTTATCGCATGGACGACAAGTTGTCCATACAACCGATTAAACACACCATCATCATACCGTCTAACACCCTGTTCTAATAGTGGTAGTCAATGAGTAATTTTTAGACTTTGAGTAGCATTACATAATTTCATCAAGGATTTATACTTAAGTCTAACTTCTTACGACTTCAAGACATCGCTAATTTACGAAGCTCTGAGTTATGACAGACGAGGTTAAAGAGTTCGACGTGCGGCGCTTGTTCATTTCTGAATCGAAAGAAATTTTTCTAGGTCCAGTAGAAAGTCACCTGAGCACAAATAATGCTCATAGCCAAGCTGTGCAACAACAAATAAAAATTTGAAAAAGCGCAAATTTCGCCTCATCACAGTCTTATACCATTGGGCTTACAAGGTCTCGTGCTCTCAACGTTTAGTTGCACGATGTTTCGCGCACTGGATGTCTAGAACACACGTGTTGTTACTTTGTTGAAAACAGCAAGGCAAAGCGCGAAACCATCCCCACCTTGGACTCCAGATAACATGTGCCGGACTGATCCAACTTCCTGATAAAAGGGTTTGCGAGCGGTCGCAATAAGCTCCCCTTATGGGACTGAGAAAACATTTCCGAACAATAGAGTAAATAATTCTGCTTCCGTTACAGAATACTTGCACAAATACAAGCAAAGTCAAAACGAAAGAAATAAACTCAATCTAGAGACCTTCCGATAACCACTCACAAAACACATCGAACGCTTTCTCAGTTGGAATGTCTCACGGCGGATCCCGTTCTCGTAGCAATAGTTTCCCGTTATACATTCCCCTTTTTCGGAAGATATGGAGATGCATTGCATAGAGTATTTCGTCCCTGTGCACACTCATACTTCCAAGAAAACCAATTTGTCTTGGTGGTGGCGACTCCTTCCTCAGTCCACCAGCTTGAGAGATCTCACTTCGGGCCCAGTTGAACCTCCCATATGTTCCTGACCGAAGGTGGACTTGCCCGTTGTGACACCTTTAAACGAAATACTCTGCGTCATGTAGGTCCTGCAGACACTTGTTCCGCTAACTACAGTCGTTTATGTGCTATGTGCCCTTGTATTTTTACATGGCTCAAGTGCCCTATATGGGACGGACTTCCCTAGATGCACATGGCTTAGGTCATGATCAGCTTTTGAATACTCTTTTTTTCCGGCTTTCCAGAAAACTACTTTGTTTTCTTCATACTATCCATCATATCTCATTAGCATTCACTGCCATGTATCTTCGATTTCGAAAAAGCACCAAAATGGTGATGGTCGCAACGGCTCTAGTCACGGCTTACCTTTCATTTTTCACATTGGCTCCATCCGTTGCACTGCTAACGTCCAAATACCGTGCTCAGATAAATGTATCGTTCCGAATGCTATACAAGCGACTTACCGAGTCTGATTTGAAACTTGACTCCAACAAGGAATTTGTCAAGCATTTTCAAGATATCAAGAACAAAACCTTGGCCACAAATGAGCCAGACCTGCTCTTTTTCCTCAAGGATGACTATAAGCCGGAAACTACAGTCACTTTTCCACTGTACTTTCACGACGACGGGGTTTCAAAACCAATAATTCAACCGCAGGATCCGAGGTTCACATTGTCGGTGTATTTGGAATGGATCAAGCTTAATCCTGGAAGTCATGTTCCTTTCCATTGGTCGGACTGGATCGATCTACTGGACCTCAATAAGTATATTCTCATACAACCAGAATTAAAGCCAACATGCGACCAGCTCTTCGATCTTTCCAACTATGAAGAAATTATCACAGATTCCAAGATAAAACCTGTTTCAGATTATTGTTCCGACGATAAAAATTCGTTACCAGGCTTCAGAGTCCACTCTCGCCCAGGGCCTCACACAAAGGAACTGGCGAAATTGATAGCAAAGCTGCATGTTTATACTACTTTGGAATCTCCTACCCAATTGATTGTTCTCACCAACTCTCGAGGCTCTTATCACATCGATGTTTTGAATCGGGAGAATGATTTGAAGTATTCTCTATTGAATAATGGCGTACCTGAGGAAGTATACACTCATACGAAGTCAACGAAGGTCGATGTTTTGGAAACCTATAAGTCCTTGCTCAAAAGCAGACACCCCAATAATCCCTCAAGTGAAATACCTTTTCAGATTGATCTTCAACCGGAATGGTTTGAGGCAGATGCGAGGGAAACAGTCAAGCACCTCAAGGATACTAAAAGAACTCGGATGGAGCAAAATTATCTTGAATCCCTTGAGTTCTCTCTTGATACGAAAGATCCAGCTAAGTCATTCAGTGAAGCTCAGCTTTTGAACATATATGGGGATCGTGTTTATGGTGACCATCATGACTGGCGCTTTTTTAATGGATTGACTGTCAATACTGATCCACAACTGATGGTTTTGCATCGACTTCTAAAGAACTACTTGCATTTCTGCCGAATCCACGGCCTCGTTACTTGGATCGCTCATGGCTCATTGCTTCTGTGGTATTGGAACGGCATGTCGTTTCCTTGGGACACAGATACCGATGTTCAAATGCCAATTCGTGATCTCCACAGGCTTGGAAGAGAATTCAATCAAACGTTGGTGATCGAAAATATCGGTCATGACCACTTAAGTGGGGATGTGACGATGTCACCATTCAATGGTATGGGAACATTTTATATTGAAGTGACTAGTAGTATCACACATCGTGATAAAGGTAACGGAAACAACAACATTGACGCCCGTTTCATTGACATTCAAAATGGACTATATGTTGACATTACCGGATTATCTGTGAGTGAAGAGCCAGCTCCTTCGCGTTACGATTACGTGTTCGAATTAGAGCCCGAGAGAGAGAAGAATGCAAAGCAAGTTGGTACTGAGACGGCTAAGAACATTTACAAGCAAGCATACAATTGTCGTAACAGGCACTTCAGTTTGTTAAGCGAATTATCTCCGCTTATCATGACGGGTGTCCAGAACCAGATTGGACATATTCCCAAGTTTTTTGGAATGATGTTGAACCACGAGTACAACATCGACGGTATGATCCAGAACAACTTCGAGTCTTCCTATTACCTTCTGAGTTTGCGTATATGGGCAAAGACAAACACTTTAGTGAAGTATTTCGGTAACAAGAAAGCTTGGATAGAGACACAAGATGGCCCTGGTGCCGAAATCACACGGGAAGCTACCGAATACGAGAGACATCAAATATCCAAGTTTCAGCCAGAAGATTTCAGCAATCTTTTACT
>Ga0160505_100538_pt1 | contig 21325 bp, 15 predicted proteins | sample DIDeMG_FD_108225 | JGI IMG/M metagenome (GOLD analysis project Ga0160505, IMG submission 108225) | Enriched chicken feces microbial communities from UW Madison campus, WI, USA - DID2874_E49_Stillage MG | ecosystem: Host-associated > Birds > Digestive system > Large intestine > Fecal ... | reverse complement strand
TTGTTTTAAGTTTTAGGTTTTAGACTTTGGTTCTTAGATCTTCTTTTAGTCTTCTTTCCATTTCTAGAAAGATAGAAGATAAGTAAATACTTCTGGAGGTACACACTTGTCAAGCTCATGTGATACTGATACATTTCCAATAGAAAGTTGTAACAAGGGACGTTTCATAGATAATTAAAAAAAAGAATATTGATTATCATTATTAAAACATTAAAATCTGTTTTCTCTTACGAGAGGGACTCTTATTTATAATTTCCAAGAAAGTGAAAAGAATAAATAAATTAAGAAGAATAAAAAGGTGGATTGTGGAAGAAGACAACGTTGCTTTCCACAATTCAAACATGATTAGAACCTGTTATATTTCAACTATAAGAATGATAATCTTTGAGATGAGGTTCTTGGTTTTATCAAATAAGATATAATTAATTGGTGGTAGCCAAAAAGTATGGGAAGAGGGGTATTTTGTACGTGTCTTTTGAAGGGATCATTATTCAACCTTCAATAATATAAAAGCATGCATGATTAAATGAAACAAATTATGATTATGATAAAACTAATGAGACCCAAGCTTGAGTAGCCATTGGTTAAAATATGAAACTAATAATATGAGGCTTAATAATATTATCAAAGCCAATGGTAGCTGGGCTCGTCAGTCCAGTTCCGTCACAAAAGTAGTCTGAACACCCATTCATAAAAGGTAGGCTCGTTTATAAAACCTAAAGGATATGTTGCGCAATCCTATTCTTCAGTGATAACAGCAAGAAACCAGTTTTCCATATGATGAACTCCTTTGTAGATAAAGAAAGGTTTCTTAACCCTGCTAGTTTTTGAAATCATTTCTAGTACTGTTACCAGCTCAGAAGAGTCATGAGAAACAATACTAGGTGCATTACTGGCGACTAAGTATTGAATGTTTGTTGTTGAATCCCCAATTTTAAACCCAGATGCATTGAGATTCCATATATCTGTTAGAATATGAAGTTAACCATCACTTTACACACTTCCTTGCTTATAGGAAGTGTGTAGGCTGTGTGAATTATGTATGTGAAATAAAGAATAGAAGATTAATTAGTTATAATAAAAATACAAAATAAAGAGAAAGTAGAGGGGTTTATATAGATATTGGGAGGTTAGATAGCAAACATATTACCAATCTATGACTATCAACACGACACACACATTAGTGTGTATTTGCCACTGAGTATTTTTCAACAATATACACTTATCTCTTATCTTTCTAAGTCCATTCAAGAAAGATATATAATCTGTTATTCAGTGCTTAACATAAGAGCAATTTTACAATCACATAGTAAACGATAATGATTAAAAGAGATACAAGTTATCTTACCTTGAAGAACTTGAATTTTTAGCAAGTATATAAGTACAGCTAGTTGTAAAGAGTTTTGCAACACTATTTTTTCCCCACAACCATGTGATATCTTAAATTAAATGTACAACTTTACAATAATGTTTTCTAACAGAGAGAAATACTACAGACTGAAAGAAATATTATATTTGATAGCTGAAGAGCTCCGGCTTATTTTGGTATTAAAAGCATATGGATTTAACATTTTGAAGAGATGTGGTAAAAAGTTGAAGATTGCTGTAAATTTCATGGATTTTGATAATGTTAGTTTTGAGGTGGAGTGTTGCAAAACTCTTTACAACTAGCTTTATATAAGTATCTACATTTTTCTGGTTTTTATAATTATTTATTTTACTTCTATAACACATAAATTGCCAATATTCAAACCGATTACTTTTCTTTGTTATTATATTTACTTTTCACTACTTCCTTGAAATGTCAGATTCACTCAGCTCCGTTTAACAGTTGGTACTGTTATTGGTGATTTATGTGTTTTAGAATAAAATGTAGGAAAAATAAAAAGGAAAATACAGGTGCTTATATACTTGTAAAGCACCTTTGGTTTTTACTTTTAGGTTTGTAAAACTTGCATTTTAACTCTTAGACTTTTGTTCTTAGATCTTCTTTCATCTTCTTTCCAATTCTAGAAAGATAGAAGATAAGTATATACTTGTGAAGGTACACACTTGTCAAGCTCATGTGATACTGATACATTTCCAACATATATTACCACTGGGTACTTTTCAACAAAAATCAGAGTCTTAATTATGTTCTGATCAATAGTATTTCAAGCTTCATGCAACCATCGGTATACAAGTGCTTATTGGTTGCGTTGAATTTTTTTTTTGATATTTCAGAATCCTTACAAGATAATTTCTGCTCTAAAATGACTCAGATATGCACAATGGAATTGTGATTTGGAGAATAAAGTGGCCATTCTATAAATTGAGTTTAGTTGTCAACAAAAAATCTTTTAATCACTTCAGATTTATGAATAGGCGTATTATACTGCCAAAACAAAGTGCTAGATTAGTAAATAGAAAGCAAAAAAGTGCCCAATACTGTTTTATACACAGCTGCATTTATCTCTTTTTTTTTCCCAAGCTCATCAATGATGTGAACAACTGATCTTCCTTCTTGCCAAATAGCACTTCATACCATCACTAAAATTAGAGCTTCTTTAGATACTGGAAATATCAATTCCTCTTTTTTTATTTGTATTCAGGTACTCTAAAGACCCAATTATTCTTAGGTAGGCCATTTATAGACACCATACTTTCATCAGAAAATATAGCATTTTCCAGACCCGCAGATTTCAACCATTTCTTGGCAAAATCAAAGCAAACTTTTACAAAAAACTTAGTCAAAGCAATAAGCCTCTTAGACCTGTGTTTTTGTGGGTTTTTACTTTTTACAAATTGAGTAATGGTTGATATGGTAGCGGCGATGTCAAGATCTCTTTTCAGGCCTAAAGTTGTGACTTTTGAGTTTTTTTAATTCTTCAAATTTTCCATCATTTCTGAGTATCTGTAGAAATCTTGAAAAGACATAATTGGACTTTATTTTTAAAATTGGTTTTTTGTTGAAACTTTTAATAGTTCTAGAAACTGTGCTAATAGAAACATTAAAACGGGCCTAAACATCCCTATAATGTTGTCCACCTACCACGGCACCAAAAATGAAAACTCAAATTTCAGGTGTCTACTTTTCACTTTGCAAGCGATCTGCCATTAAATTGATAGTATACATGTTTACATTAGTTAAAAAAAAAAGAGATATAAATGTTTGAAGATTAGGAAGTAAAAACCCGTAGAGTGGACAAAAGAAATGCAGCAGAAAATTTTGAAGTCTTGTTCCTTTTGAAGTGATAAATGACTATACTTGTGTTAGTATAATCTTTTCAGATTGAGATTACACTAGTGAATTCCTATTAAAACCTTTAGTCATAAGCAAAATACATACTAATATGTATATTTCTAACAAATACTTTTAAACACTTTCCGCGACGTTGAAGAAGGTATTTACAGTCACATCCATCAGAATTGCACGATTTCTATTTTTGTCACTATAGGACGGACCGATCGGGTTTACTTTTATATTTTCTGAACAACATTACATTAAACTGGGGTTTTAAAGACTTCATAAGATAGTTGAAGATTAGAATAGTAAATATATTCAATATTTGATATATCCATCTTTGACATTAATTGAAGCAGCCGTTCTTCTAGACATAGATTGAAAAAGCTTCTCAAGCATGGCACAATCAACTTTACTCCAATGTTCCCTAATTTCTCTTTTTAAATCTAAATATTTTGTGATGTGACCTTTCTTTATATGCCAACAAGCTTTTATCCAAGTCCAAATATGCTCAATGGAGTTAAGATCAGGACTATAGGCCGACTATTTCATGGTCAAAACTTTTTGCTGGTTTAGCCACCCCTTTGTCAGCTTGGAGGTGTGACTAGGTGCACTACCTTGTTGGAAATGTACCAGTGTCACCTTATCCAATCAAAGGTGTACCTGAACAGATTGTTGAAAATGTACCAGTGTCACATGAGCTTGACAAGTGTGTACCGCCACAAGTATTTACTTATCCTCTATCTTTCTAGAATTGGAAAGAAGACTAAAAGAAGATCTAAGAACAAAAGTCTAAGAGTTAAAATGCAAGTTTTAGAAACTTAAAGCTAAAAACAAAAGGTGCTTTACAAAGTATATAAGCACCTGTATTTTCCTGATTATATTTCACATTTTATTTTATTCTATAACACATAAATTACAAATAACAATACCTACTACTATTCTTCTTTGTTTAATTTACTCTTCACTTCCTACCTTACTATGTCGGATTTAGTCAGCGAGCTTCAACACCACTATAGGGTACAGTTGCGAGATCTGGCTAAATGGCAATGCTACTAAGATTAAGAGGCTGAAATTCATTCATCATGAATGTCTCAAGAGAGTAGCTGGAGCCTACAAAAGCAGCACCAGCAATATTCCGAAGAAGGAGGTTGCACACCTACCGCTGATACTAAGATAGTTGGGTCTAAGTTGACGATAGTTCTGTTCAGGTTCAACTAAGGAAACCTGGTCCATGAGATGATAGGCAGAAAAGAAAAATTCGGAGAGTAAAAAAAAGAGTTAAAAAAAGAGAGGTAAAACAAAGTATAGGAAAAGATTTAAAAAATGAAAAAAAAAGCAAATATGAAAAAGATGATAAAAAAAGATTATGAAAAAAAGAACGAAAAAAAAGATGACAAAAATTCAAAAAAAGAGAGAAAAAACAATTGAAAAAGCAGCTGACATTTGATAATATTAGAAATAACAATATAGCCAAGTATTTGTAAAGCCATGTTATGGCGAACCCCCAGCACTGGGAATGGAAATTTGTGAGCCGAAGGGATCAAAAATGGTGAAGGTAAAGCATATTTGAAGGTCTGTAGAGAGAAGATTCAAGAGGATAATGAAACCATATTAAGGGATGGGTTGAAAGATATAAGTATTTTATCAATTTTAAAGGTGGAAAATGGTATAAGAAAATCACAAAAAACAACGACAGTTTAACGACCAACATGGGAAAATTAGTTACAGCTGGATTCATGAAAGAAAAAACACAGAGAGTACTAAGCCAAATCATACAACTCAGAATTGGTAATGAAGACTTTAATGAATATCTTCAGAAGTGGAGGGTCCCAGTGATCATTACAAGTATAAGTATGGTGAATACAAGACCATAAAGCACATCATAAAGCATTGAAGAAAACAGAAAGCAAACGGCAAACTTTACTCTAAACATTACCCATTTTAGAGCTCACTGAACCATTAAAAACTGAGGATGGAGTTCAAGCAATCAAGACGTTTCTGCAGCTGGATTGGAAACTGGTCATATAGATCATAATACAATGACTAGCAACAATGCAATTGCCCGGGTAGACTGATAATCCTCACCCCAAACAGTCAGTAAGCCAGAGACCTCGTAATAAAAAAAATACCTATTTCAAGTTAAGAAATGTTGAAAAGCAATAAACTATAATGGTTTTAGCAAAGTTTCTTAAAGAATTTCTACAGCGGTGTGATAAGGTTGAGAAACAATTGTCCCTCAAATTTAAGAAACTGACAATTGCCTGGACCCTTGTTTTGTATTAAACAGTAACAAGAGATTTAGTACTAAGGATAGTCATTAAACCTGTTATCTCAAGTCTTCATGCCAAACGCACTCAACGAGGATGTGTCGTATGGTTTTGAGGTTGCCGCATTCACATTTTTAAGACTCCTATGGTTTTTGGAACCTCTTAAACTCCTTTTTTCATTCATGACTCGTACAAATCCAGGTGAGGATTCTCAAGATGTAGCGTAGCTTGTTCCGCAAGGTTTGTTTGGTGATTAAATTAGGAACCATTAAGCTGAATCGAGCATTGAGTACTATACCGCAATAATATTCACGCTTACCTTTTTCACATGTGTTGTATTGGTGCTTTCACTTTCAATTTTTCAACCATTCTGTTTTTCACTTTCCTAGATTCCAACCAGAAGTTTTACTATTTTTCATCATATTTCCTTCTATCACGGTCAATTAGCCAGAGTGTCATGCCAGGTCGTAGGTCAGATTTCATCAAAAAGTTTTAGTCACTAAGATACTTCATGTAGTCTGTTGGAGATTTTTTGTCAGTAACAGTAGAAAATTACCTCGCCGAGTTCTCTTTGCTTAACCCATATTTAAGTCTCATTGGCTTGACTACAGTCAGATACCCCAGTCTCAAGCTTACAGGAGGGACTACTGCTTCCATCTCAAGTACTTCAAAAGAAGTAGTTTTGACGACATCAAGTACTCTTTTCAAAAAGTTGCCCTGAATTATTTTGCAATTGTCCCTATCTTTGCCTTAGATTACAAAGTTTAAGACTTTGATTCCATATTCAAAAATAGGCCTAACACAGGCTAGAAAAGGCCTCTGACTTCTATTCCAGTCATTTCTTTATTTATTCTATCAAGTTGTGTCATGATTTCATACACTGTTCGCTTTTATAGGCGCCTTAGGTATGTGGTATCTAAATGTTAATTGTTTATCCAAGATGATATCAAGCAATTTTACTTAGTTTTGAGCTTCTTTTTCCTTGCCATTTGATAGTAACAAGTTTTTCTTAATCATAACTTTTTCTCTCTATTTTTCTCTTCTTAGTAAAATGAATTAATCCAAGTTTAGGGCGTACTTTAATTTCTATAAATCTTTACTTTGTCCATTCGCAGCGTCTCTTCAACATAGAGCTAAGTCTATTTGAGCGTTCAGTCTTTTCAATCTCTACATAAACAGTGATATCATCAACAAAGTATGAAACACAGGCACTCTACTCTTTAATCAATTCATATAGAGGCGCAATGCATAACAAGAACAGATATGTAGATATTGGTGATCCTTGCGGATTCCTAGTTTTCATGGTCTTTTCCTCCCCACGAACACCATTGATGAGCATACTTGCTTTTCTATAACCAATAAAGTAATATAACCAATCTGAAATTGCACTAGATAGGTTTCATCTCATCATTGTCTCTGAAAGAATCTCTCTACTCGCATTGTCAACGGCACCTTTTATATTTACCGTCATTGCTGTAGCATTTGCTCTATTTGTCTTGAATTGATGAATTAGCTCCAAAACAGCACTGCTCCTACAATATGCCTCTATTGCATCAAGTTATTTTTTGATACGATCTCTTTTAAAAGAAATGCTAACCTATTTTGAGAAATATTTTCAAACACTTTGCCTGGCTTTTTCAAAAGTATTATGAGTCTGTATGATTTTGGATCAGAATAACCTTTTTTCCCGGGCTCATTAGTATCATCATCGTGTCTGTTCGCCAGACTATTGGACAATATCCTAGCTCAATACATACTCTAAGCACTATTGTGTACTACTTTTTGAACGAAAATTTTCTCTAGGCAATTTTTATTTTACTCTCCATAATACAGTTAGGACCAGGCGCTTTCCCATTGTACAAAGTTTTGATTGTATTTCGTTATCTCAAGATTCGTTGAGTTTGGCCACATCTCATCGTATTTAAATTCAGGCGACTGGCTTGTAGACCTTTTCAGAAGATGGCAGCTTAGTTCAAAAGCACATTCTCTTTTCAAATAAAACCATTGTCATTTCTCCATCATCTTTTTTTCAGTTGGAACGTTACTTGCCGACTTTTTCTTGGTTTGATATATCTGCTTACCGTCTGTTTGTTTGTTCGTAAATTCGTTTTTATTCTTGCTTACTATTCTAAATGTACTAAACAATATGGGTTATACAGACATCTACTTCCTCCCTATTTCACGTATCAAGCATCGTACCAGAGCGAGATCTGAGTTGCTCAACGTCTCCCTCGTATCGTCTTGTGCCAAGTTTTATACAGCTCTACCTGTATTGTTTGTTGGCAGCTATGTTGCTCAAGGGGTCTTGTCCTGTGTCAAATATACGAGGAACTTACTCTCCCAGATCGAACTCATTAGTTGGGTTCCCTGTTTGCCGTCATTATATCAGTTTATTTTGTTGCATTTCGTTGTTTTCGTTTGAAAATTCATGTCTTCTTTGTATGTCATTTTGTTTTGTAACTTTGTATGTAACCATTTGATGTAAGGACAATAAACTGATTATCTATCTATCATTATTTTCGCCGGGGTGACCAAATCAGTCGTTTCCAACCCCTGATCGATGCACTGATTCTGTGGCTTCGGATTAAAACACCGCCGAGGCCTTTTTGGAGCAAACATGGTTGCTTAGTGGCTGCCCTAAGATTACTCTAGCAGTCACTGATATGGTTCCTTCTTCCGTCTTACCCGTTGCGTTGAGGCTACCGATTCCTCCTAAGTACCGCTTCAGATGAAACCTTGGAGCCAGTTTCAAATAAAAATCATTACATGATGTGCACAACTCAGCCAGCCTTATTGTAGTCCATTTTACTTTTTGGAATGAGAGATAGGAAATAAAACGCGAAAGATGGGGATCGAACCTGAGATCTATTTACCGTCAAAATATCACTATTTTTAGGCAATCAAGAAATTTATTTTATTCTTCGATTCTTATTTTCCGAGTTTTCTTTTTATACTCACTGTAGGCGTTCACGGAATTTCGTATGTATTCTTGTAATTATATGTATTTGGTATATATATATATTTTTTTTCATTTTCCAAGCATTTCATCGTTCTCAGCTCTTCAGTCCAGTAGCCTTTAGATCATGGGCCTACTATGGTCTCTAGAAGTCCTGTTTCAATTTCTGTAATAATAGCTGACTCTAACATTTCAATTGTGCTGTCTAATCTCCAAGAGAAGTTGGTTTTTCCTGCTGGCATCTTTTCGTCTTTTATTGGATCTGTAAATACTTTGTCAAAGATGTCCCAATCCGCTTTGTTGTTATTGTATTTTGTAAGTGTTGATGTAAATCCAAGGTTGCCGCCACTATCGTTTAAGTAAGATTTTCATTGGTGTAACTTGTGATCAGATGCTACCATTTCCACAAGATCCTTGGAATTGTCAGTGTAGTTGATACTACCACTTAAGTCAAGGCTTACAAATACTAGGTTAATGACTTCTTCTCTTCCTTCTGATTCCCTGGTAATCACGTTTTTGGTTGAATAGAGTGCTATTTCATTTTCAGCCACCCACTCCACCAGTTCTCAATTGGTTATATAGGTTCTAGCACTGTCCTGGGGTGTGGTGCGCATTGAAGTCGCCCGCTATTATTGTCTTTTCGATTACTATATTCTCATGAATCACCACGAAATACTTCAATACTTCTTGGTTCTTAGAGTTGATTTTTGATTGTAAATATTGATAGTTTGAATATTCCCGACTTCACTTGCTACTAAGGGGACCCAATAGATTTGCGGGTCCGTGAAATGGTATAATTAATTTTATTATGTGCACACAAGCTCCCATGCTTAAATGCATTAGATGCTCTTCAAGGAGAGGCTCTTCTTCTCAACTACTTTCACTCATACTGGCATTTGAAGGCCGAGGATAATATAAAGATACTTCTTGAGAATAGCCAGCATATTGAGCCAATTTGGGCTCAAAGCTGACTCCCAAGGTCAAGCACTTAGCGGGAGTCGAGTCGATTTGAAGTGTTGGACGTTTTTTTAGTATATAATTACATAATCATATTGGTTTGTGTAATTCGCGGACCCGCGAATCTGTTGGGTCTCGCTACTAAATTATTGCTGACATAATCCATTTTAATGACTAGGCCTGCCATTTTTGAACGCCTCCCAACATAAGGGGCTGTCCAAATATTATCATTTCCTTGATCACAATAAATTTATATCCACCTTGAGTCGTTCCTGGGATGATTGGTTGTTTTAACAAGATGTGGCTCTTGCTGTAGCACCAAGCCATCATCACGGTGATTAAGTATGTTCATTGTTGTCTGTCTCCTCTTTTTAATAGGTCTGTTTGAGAACTTTAATAATCATTATTACTGATGTTGTCGTTGGGTGCCACATTATTACCTGGCTTTTCTGTTTCAGCCGTGTTGTCAGTTATATCCTCGTCAGCGTCAGCCTTACCCTTTCTCAGCCTGTAGGCCTTGAATTCTTTATTCAATCTTTTATTATACATCATCGAGAGTCTCTGATACTGTATTAATTCACCTTTTTCATATTTGTAGTGTTCCGCATTTTCCAGGCACAACAAAAAATTATTGTCGTCAGAATGTTCATTCATAAAGTTGGAGTCTACCTTTAATTCGGCACCGCTGCTTTCGTTAATTTCCTTTCTGAGGTTCTCAGCTGTCTACCTACTTGTCTAATAACTTTAAGTCCTGAGCAAGTCTTAAAGGTTGAATTTCCAAAAATAAAAACCCAAACCTTCTTTCTTCATCCTTCTAATTCTCATTCTCATTCCAACGCTTCTTCTCATCACTCTTAAAAACGTTTATTGTGTCTTATAGATGCGCTTAAAAAGAAAAGTACACTTTGGAATAAACCTTCAGCTTTGTTGCCTTGTAGTGATATCCGCTTTGGTTGGTCTAGGTGTTCTTTCTATAGTAATTGTATGTAGTATGGCTTACTCTCTCTTCAACCTCCTTTTCTTCTAACATTTGCGATTTATAATAGTCCGTAAACAACCACTCGGTTGTATTGGATCTACGATCAGAAAGCCTTACAGTTATTGCAAGGCTCAGAGCAGCTCAAGTCACCCAAGTCATAAACGCAATACTTGGCGAAGTCATTTTAATTAGCACAAGGGGATTTTTGCAATCCATTTTGTCCAGTTATTATATCGGTAACCAAACCATCGACCCTAGCTCCATCAGTGACTTTCATCTTATACTAGAATCTACCGACAATGCTGTTGCGGGGTATATTTACTCCGACAGCTTCGAGGAGATCCTGTCCAGCACAAGAAATGAGACCACTTCTCACTCTCAGTTTCCATCGACACTTTTACCACTAGAGGATCCAGATTCAGTTAACATCAGTTATGTGAATTCACTAAATGCTTATATGAAAGGACCTGTAAATGTTAACGGCACTTTCTACCTATCCTTCACGCGTGCACTTACGAGAAACCTACCTGACTTTGAAAATACCAACCAAACCTTTTTTCAGAACATTGTCGGGTACCTCACTGTCATATCACACGCTACTTCACTTTTAAACGTAACTAAAGATTTCAACCTAGAAGAAAGCACTAAGATGTCTTTGATTCGGCTTTCAGGAAATCAGACCCGATCTCAGGCTAGAAAAACGACTACTCCTATGAACTACTCACTAGTACTTCCGTCTGATTCTTGCTCATCCTGCTTCGGAAAAAACATTACTCTTTCACCACGAACTCCACAGTACTCTGCGCTAGTGGACGGCATTTGGGGTACCACACGCGGCATCCAACTATCATGTTGTGGAAAAGTTGCAATCGCTTTTGCTCCTGTATCTTCGATTTCAAAGGTTTGGGGTGTGCTCATAATTCAATCTCAAAGTGTCTTGTACAAACCGATAAATACTCTGAGACGTATATTGTGTGTGTGTGTGTTTTCAATTGGTTTTGGTGTTTGTGTGGCAACCTTTCTGCTTTCAGGGTGGGTTGTCAAACCCATCACTAGACTCCAAGCAGCCACGGAGCAGTATAACAGCAATATCAGTAAATCTAAAGAATATGGCAAGTTCTGGAAATTTTTCACATTTCGCAAGCGCCCTAATCCTGATGGGCCCAGAAACTTTTCAGAAAAACAATATCCTTACACATCGTCCGCTGGATCAGAATTTAGAATACCTGAGCAGGTTGTCACGAGAAAATATATTAAGGATGAGCTAACAGAGCTTACGGAAACATTTAACGAGATGACATCAGAGCTTCGAAAGCAGTATGCTGTTTTGGAGGAGAGAGTTGTACAGCGCACAAAAGAAATTAAGGCAGCAAAAGTCCATGCAGAAACAGCCAATGAGGCAAAGTCACTTTTTATTGCCAACATCACTCACGAACTTAGAACACCTCTTAACGGTATCCTGGGTATGGCTGCAGTATCCATGAAAGAAAATGATCCAGAAAATACAAGAGAAGCTCTTAAGATCATCTTCAAGTCAGGGGAGCTCCTACTTCGATTGCTAACAGATCTACTGGGATTTTCCAAAAGTCAAGTTGACAACATGAAATTGGAGCCAAAAGGATTCTTGATTGCAGAAGTCACTGCCCAGTTAAACGCCATCTTCTATGAGCAAAGTCGATCTAATAAAATCAACTTCTCGATTCAAGTGCATAATCAAAACTTGTTTCGGCTAGAACTTCTGGGTGACATCAATCGCATTCTTCAGGTTGTCATGAATTTGGTTTCAAATAGTTTCAAATTTACTCCTCCAGACGGAGAAATTGCTGTTGACATCTCAGCTAGTCTTCTCGATGGAGGTGACTTTAATTCTTTTGACGAGCTTTTACAAAATTTCAACACATCATCAAATTTTTCATTACCAGCACGTTTCAATTCAATTCATCTCACTATTTCGGTTCGAGATAATGGACCTGGCATTGCACCTCATTTGCAATCCAAGATTTTTGATCCGTTTGTTCAAGGAGATTTGGGCATGTCAGAAAAAAGAGGTGGTGTAGGCTTGGGCCTATCGATTTGCGTTCAACTGGCGCATCTTATGAATGGCCAGATATCATTAGACTCTGAGCTTGGTAGGGGGTCAACGTTCTCTTTCTCTATCCCTCTCCATGTCATCCGAGTATTGGATTTGAAAGAAGTTGGAAGTATGCCTGTAAACTCTGCTATATCACCTTCCAGTTGCGCTAAGATCTTCCCAGCTATTTTAGACCACTCGCCTGATGATAGTGATGATCATGCTCAGAAGTCTTCAGATTCAGTTGTTCAGGATTCAAGCCTTCAATGTGTTTCTAGACCTTTTGAAAATATATCTGTTCTTATTGCTGAGGACAACAAGGTGAATCAAGAGGTTCTTTTAAGGATGCTGAAGCTTGAAGGTATTAGCAATATGATAGTGGCAAAAGACGGCTTTGAAGCTGTTAATGCAGTAAAAGCTCAGATACAAGATAAAAAGTCATTTGACATCATCTTTATGGATATTCAGATGCCTAATCTTGATGGCAAGCAGGCTACTGAAATCATTAGGAATGAGCTTCACTACCAAGGAACAATTATTGCCGTATCTGCATTTACTGATCATTCAAACATTGAAGACTGTCTTGCTGTTGGGATGAACCACTTTTTGGCGAAACCTCTTCGCCGCCCACAATTGCATTCATTACTGGAAGACTTACAAAACTGGCGCCCGTCTGAATGATTTTTTACTATTACTTATTTATCTCATGACTTTCTCTCCCTTTATTTTCGGCTTGTATCCATTTGTTGTTGATATAATCAGTTTCATCTGTTTTATGACTTTCTTCTTTTTCTTAGTGATCCCATTATATTTTTTTTCTTTTTGCATTATCTCGGTTACATTAATTTTTCAATATAAAGTTTCAAAGGGCTGGAGCTTTTTGAAGTATATATATATATTTCATGCCTGTGTGCAATTTCTGGAATATAAAGAGTCTTCAAACTCCTTGTACTCAGTCTTGTTTCTAATGCTATATATTAGTGCTCCACTGCAATTTGTTTTGTTTCTTTTCTCTGATTATCTAAGAAAACTCGAGATTGGGATCTCAAAAGTTGGCGGAACTTCAACTAATGTGATTACTAAAATACCAATAGTTGGTTCATGTAATCATTTTTCATTTCTTTCTTTTAATTGGAGCACCAAAGCATGAGACTTCTTTGAGTGAAAAGTCCACAACAAAAAAAATCTGCCTTCATAACTTCACACTTGCAAAAACTTGGGCGTTGGATTTTTTTTTTTTCTCTCGTTTTAAAAAAACCAATATATAGACACAGCAAAATGTTTCGGCATTCAATAGCTCGTCAATTTGTGCAATACCAAAGATGTCATCTAATTAGAAATACTCGAATTGCTAACGGCCTCAAATATAAATCGTCACTGGCAGAAGCTGCCTCGATGAAGCCTGTCAAGGATGCAAACGACAATTTAGACAATGCTATTAATTTGGCCTCCCAGCTTGTTCAGCCAAAGAGGGCAGAGATTGATCCGTTCAAGATTGTGGCAAAAGAGATGTCGACTCTTGCATTAGATATCGGCAAACTTATGGGATCAGGACACCCTCTTTTGAACCGAGTGGCAATGTATTACTTTCAAAGTGAAGGCAAGCATGTTCGCCCTCTGATTGTTCTTACCCTGAGTAAAGCTCTTTCAGCTATTCCAAAGTCTGAGAGAACCAGAGCTACTTCTGACGAGACGTACTTAAAATCGCGACCCAGTGGCATTGATGATTCTATCAGTCCGCTAAATATTCTACATGGCATTGATCCGCTGAAAAGAGCTCTTAGTACATTCAAGCCTGGTAGCAGCGAGCTTTCTGATGAGCCAGTTGATGGAATCTCCCCAAAGCAGAGACGACTGGCAGAGATTGTCGAAATAATCCACACTGCCTCTTTACTTCATGACGACGTTATTGACAATTCGGCGACAAGACGAGGTTCCCCAAGTGGAAACATTGCTTTTGGTAACAAGATGGCCATTCTCGCTGGTGATTTTTTGCTGGGTACTGCATCTGTTGCTATTTCACGTTTACGAAATGCGGAGGTGATTGAGCTGCTTTCAACCACTATGGCCAACTTGGTCGAGGGAGAGTTTATGCAACTTAAAAACACTGCAGTTGATAGTACTTCAGAGGCTAATCGCGCTAGTTTTGAATATTATATTCACAAGACTTATCTGAAGACTGCCAGTCTAATGTCGAAATCCTGCCGTGCCACTGCAGTACTTTCGGGTGCAAGTGATGAAATTGTCGATGCTTCTTACAACTTTGGTAAAAACTTGGGACTATGTTTCCAAATTGTCGATGATATGCTTGACTACACTGTAAGTGAGAAGAATTTGGGAAAGCCTGCGGGTGCCGACCTGAAGCTTGGTCTGGCCACGGCTCCAGTTTTATTTGCATGGGAAACCTATCCTGAGCTGGGAAATATGATTAGAAGACAATTCAACCAGCCTGGTGACGTTGAAATGGCTAGAGAGTACGTTGAAAAAGCCGGTGGCTTAGAGAGAACTCGAGAGCTGGCAGTGAAGTACGCTAATGATGCTATCAAGGAGCTTGAGAAGCTACCTGACTCTGATGCTCGATCCGCACTCATTAACTTGACTCATGTCATGATTAATAGAAAGCATTAGATTCTGTCTTTTTATGTAAATATTATTGTTTTATTATTGTTATTGTTTTTTGTTTTTCGTTCTTGTAAATAGATACTGCCTAAAAATTGATTGATTTTAGTCTTTCTAATTGGGGTTTATGATTTTATTTTATCAGGAGTTTCTATGGTTGTTGGTTTTTTTTTTTTTGGAATATATATTTCAAAAACAAATACTAATGAATGAAAATGAATACTATTACTAGGCAATACTAATAAACTAATTACAACTCATCTCTTACAACTTCGTCGTCCACAATTTTGTCCTCAGCACAAGCAATAGGACTGGAGACCTTGAAGAAATACTCGCATCTCTCGGGTTCCGAGACCAACAAGATCTCATCATGGTCATCACAGACCAACTCGACAGAAGCTCTTCTAATAGGTCCACTCCAGCACTTGGCGCCATGCTCAAAATTAAGAATGACTGAATCAGAATTATCAGGGTACTTGATGTTGTCAAACTTGCCCAGATTTGTGCTTTGGCCATTCCGGTCCCGTTGACTAGCCTGACCGTTGAAACAAAATTCATATGTGTATTCACCAAGGTTGTTGCTAATACAAGTATCCTTCAAACTTCTCAAAATGTCGTGTCTTCCATAGTTGCTAGAAGCGAGGTCAGATCTCAACTGATTAATATCAGTTTTCAATTTGTTCAATTCAGTCTTCTTCTTATTGACGATGTTTTGCAACAAAGTAACCTCGGCATTGTCAACAGAGGAGGAAGATTGATAAGAATCAAACGAAGAATCGGCAAGAAGACCGTTATCTATAAGCCACAGCTTGGCCAATCTCAGCTTATAGTCGATGTAAGACGAGAGAGTCCCCGTGCTTTGAGGAGTCGATTGAGGTCTGTATTCGCCAAGATTAGAAATAACATCTGAAAACTTGAGCTTTCCACTTGCCAATTGAGTGAGTGACTTTTCATCAATGGTTTCACCCTCGTTCGCTGTGATTTCTTCGAAAGATCTGATAGCTGCCTTAACTGCAGGGTCATTGAAATTGGGGTTATACTCAGCCTTCATTGTCTCCAAAAGCTGTTTATAAATGGCAATGTTAGCCACGTACTTGTTGATCGCATCAAAAGCAGCCGAGTATTTAACTTCAAGCTCCTTCAAGTCATTCTGGATTTTGGCTATTTCTTCCGGAATAGCCTCCTCAATACCAGTCGATGATGAAGCTAATAAAGCTGCCAACTTCTTTTCGTCTTCAGCAACCTTGATCTCTATGGCCTTGAGTTGTTCTTCATTCTTCTGCAATTCCTGGCCTAGTTGAGTCGTGAGTTTTTTGGCCTTTTCGACTAAATGGTTCTTGATCTTGAGGCCGGCCTCTTTGATCGATTTCAGTCGTTTCTGTTCCTTGACGTATTTAGCGTTGATCTCTTTGCATTTATTTTCGCATTTGGGGACAAGGCCCTTTTCAGAAAGTAACCACTCATCAGAACCATCACAGCAAACCTCATAGTCGCAAACTCCGTCGTTAACTCTAGAGGAAGAAAGTCTTCCTGGAATGTGTCCCTTATTTTCGCAGTAAAATGAATTTCCAGGGCAAGCAGCCGTACCAGGCTCGTCAGAGTTATCAGGACAGTCACAAATATCATCATTGATCTGATCAAAAGAAATTACAATGTCGGGATGGTTCAGACAAGCCCAATTGTTGTTGGCATCAGGCTGGTACTTGGCCTGGTCTAAAAAATAAAAATAAAATTAGCCATTACAACTGACTTTACGATGATATAAAGAGTCTACTCACCTTCAGGCGCCACGCCAAAAACCTTGGCAGACGAGTGTCCCAGCAAAGCCAACAATGCAACATTCGAGAGCTTCATGGTGATTTGAGATGTGCAAAAATGGTGTCAAGGTTCAGCTAAAATAAAAAAGGATGAAAATTCAATAAGGGCTCGAAGGTTTAATGCCATGTTTATACGTGTCTTCTATAAATATAATGGGTTAGGGTAAATTATCCACCATACAGTTGGCGCTCAATGACGGCCTCAAAGCCAAGCTGCTCCTGTTCCTCTTGCGAGGCAAAAAACTGCCTAATCCTGATCAAAATAAAAGCTGTGTCCATCAAAAAGACTGCAAACCGGAATTTGGCATGATCAATAACACTCTTGAAATATCGGATAGGCCAAAATGAGCTTGATAGGGTTGGATCCCGGAACGAACTAGATGCTTGGGTAGCCATGATTTTCACTCGGTTAACTGGGGAGCCGTACATTTTGTTACAGCCCTGGAGAATTGCTGTAGCTCTGCCCAAAAGCATCAAAATTAAAGGCATTTTGCTTACATCCTGAATCATAGTTTGGAATTGTTTAATGAGATGTTTCTGGTACTCAGCTTCTGATTTGTACTTTTTCTGATCATTCTCATTATACTTTTTCAACATAGTCAGAGATGCAAAAACGTCAGCATTTCCAATACCCCACTCTCTAATCACCTGTTTAACGGTCTCCCTGTCCAGCACGAACATACTTTTCCACAACAGACAGTTCTGGGCCTTGAACTCCTCTGTCTCGTAAACATACAGCCCGTGGTCAATAATGACGACCTGTTCTTTGCCCTGGACTCGTCTGAGCATAATATTTCCCGGATGCGGGTCACAATGGACACATCCCCACTCAAACATTTGTTTGCTGCAAAATGAGATGACTTGAGTCAACGCTTTGGTGATATCGAACCCAGCTTCAATGATTTCATTTTTTCTCCCCAAAGGAATTGCATCTATCCATTCGCTAGTTAAGATCCGATGTGTCGAGTATTGGGGGTAGTTTTGGGGGATGTAAATATTCTTGCTTAGAGCTCTATCGCTATTCAAAAACTTTCTTGATGTTTCGGCATTGTTTAGCTCTAGCTCAAAATTGGTCTCTGTAGCAATCCGCTCTGCATTATACTCGGAAATAACACCTGTTGGCAGATTAAAAAGCCACCCGTAGATTCCCATGAAAGTAGTGTAAACCTTGAGATCCCAGTAGATCTGATTTCTAATGTTTGCATGTTGAATTTTGACGGCAACAGGTTCCCCAGATTTAAGAGTAGCTTTGTAAACTTGCGCAATGCTGGCACTGGCAATGCAGTTAAAATCAAACGTGTCAAAAATTTCTTCTGGGTCAGTGCCAAAGTCTTGCCGAAAAGTTGTCCGCACTTGCTCCTCTGTATCCTGTGGAGCATTATCAAAGAGTTGAGCAAACTTCTCTTGGTATACTGGAGGGAAGTTGGAGCCCTGGAGCGCCAGGACTTGACCCATTTTGACATAGAGACCCTTGTTGGTGGTTAAAAGATAGAATAATCTGTCAGCATTTCTGGCATGTAACTCTTTCAATTCGTAAGCCTCATGGAAATTAAATTTATAGTCTATCGCGAGGAGCGATAAAATCCTAATAGCTCTCAGACTGCGGGTAAAGGCTTCGTCATTGTAAGTAATATCATAGAGATATGCGACAGTACCGGCAGCTATAAGACTACCCCCGATTTTCCGACCCCATAAATGTTTACGGGGAGGATGAAGTGGTTTTGAACTGGTTGTCGTGAAACTTTTGCTCGGAATACGAGTTCTTTGCACAGCCTGACTGGCAAGTCTTGCAAAAGTTCTCATTGCTGTAGCGTCATTCAGGTGAGAGAAAGGAAAATAAAAATGCTTGGAAATCTCAGGTCAAACAAAAAACAAAGAACAAAAAAAAATTAATAAAATAATAAAATACATTAAGAGATGAAAACTATTTAAAATCTTTGTAAATGATATTGATATAACTTAAATATCAAGAGAAATAATCTGAGTCGGATAGCTACATGCTAATGGACGGTTACCTTCAAGATCCAGAATCGCCGAAATTGAGATACGAGCTGGACCTGGGGTCGAATTGCCCCTATCGTATCGGTTAGCTGGTTTAGGGTAACATGGTTCTACCTTGGTTGTGGTCCTTCTGAACAAGGACAGAAGGTGGGTAGCCGCAAAGAAATCAAAGGACTCTGTATCTATTGGTACTATACCAATAGGCTAATGCCTGGTTTTTCGATAACCTTGGGCATCTTGCACTGGGTCCATAACTACGCTCATTCCTTACGTCTCTTGATAATTAAGTGGGGTAACAAAGATAATGGGTATTTGATTTCTATTTGTGCATTTCGATATTCACCAGAAAAACTGACAGTTGCCTTTAATTCGAACCTGCAAGTTCCTTGATGACAGCTCTAAGTTCGTGTTCCGTAGGACCAATGACGGTCTTGACGTTCTCACCATCTTTAAAAAAGATGAATGTAGGCATTGATGTAATCCCGTATTTGCTGGCTGTATCATTGGACTCATCCACATCAACCTTCAGGAAGAGCGCATTGGGGGTCTCGGTCTCAATCTTCTCAAAGACAGGGCCAATCTGCTGGCAGGGTCTGCACCAGACAGCAAAGAAATCAACGGCCACGAGGCCCTTGGTCTCCTTGATAAGTTTGTCGAAAGCTTCTACACCTTTAACTTGCTGAACCATTGTGGGTTATTGGTATGGTGATTTCAAAAGATAAAAGGACAGTAACAATATAATCTGAAATGAGAGTCGGTAGTGATAACAGCGAATGTTATTAATAGGCAGGCTTAATGATTGATTTTAGAAATTAAACAGTCTCGCACACTTGTGAATATTTATACTTTTTTTTTTTTTGCTTTTCGCAGTTTAATTCCAAAGCTATTGATGATATTGCATCATCATTATCTGGAGCCGTTTATTCAGGCATTGGTTATTACGGCTGCGGCAACAAACAGCTACGGCAGTGTCAGTGCCAAGATTGAGGTCAAGCTTTCATTATTATTTAGTGCTGGGGAAATTTTCGTTAAAAATGTGATACATCTTCAACCATCTGACTCCATTGGTCTTTTTACAAGGGGAACGTTACTACTTGCGCAATATCCTGTGTAGTTCGCGAAAGTATATTGTTGAAATTATCACGGTATATAGTGAGCTACCCAGTCGCTATACTGGCTTGTTTTGCTTGCAAAGAGGTAGGGGGCCTTGGGATAATGCTGTTTACAATAACCCACCAAATAAAGGGCTCAGACAATTGTTATCTTCATCCAGATCGTCAAATACATTCAACTCCAGAACCGCGCTGCTACTCTTTCTCCTATTCATCGTCCTTGTTTTAGATATGAAGGATCTGCGGCGGGAATAGGCCGCAGTTGAAGATTTACGCCGTCTCATTATCTGTGACGGGGCGAAGTACTTGGTATTTCTGTTCCTAAATGCAAATAATGGTGCAGAGAGGTAAGAAGACTTAGAGTCCTTAATGTTAGATGTGTTTTCATCTAGGTCATTAGTATAAATAAAGTCCTCCAGATCCAAATCACCACCATCTTCATCATCATCAGAAGAAATATTACGAGACTTGATGGTTGTGGTTGCAATACATTTAGTAGATTGCCCATCTATAATTCCAAACGGGCGCTCAACAACCTTCCAAGATGCCAGCATAGGAGGTTTAGACATGTTTGAGATGATAATCTCGGTAGTTTTAGATGGGGTTACCTGTTTTGATCTGATTTGCTGCTTGAATGTTGAAGTGTCCTCGTCTGTTGACTCAGACGACTCACTATCATCAAGAAATGAGGCATCATCCTCCGCAAATGGGTGTGGGGAATCGTAGTTAAAATCCTCTTCTGTCAAATCCTCAATAAGGGCTTGTTCTTCGTTTTTGGTAAACACTTCGTTATCAAGATCAAAAAAATCAGAGTCCGACTGGTTGTCTATCTCCACTTCCAGGGCAAGGAGTTCCATGCGACTCAGTTCAGACTCTGAGAGCGCGGAGTCATTGGTAGCACGTTGAGAATAAAAGGTATTTGGGGCCATTGTAAATGTCTGATATATTGCATAGTGTTGAAAACAGAGGAGGGAGGAAGAAGTTGAATTCTAATAGAAAGCAAGCGCGTTGACGAGAGGGTTGATGATAGTGAAGAGGAGGAAGAAAAAGGAAAGGAGGAGAAGGAGGAGAAGTAAATTTATGTCAATTGCAAGGGGATAAAACCCAAAAAGTAAAATGAAAAATGAAAAAAGTATCTTTGTTTATAGTTGCTTTGTGCGAATTTAAAACAAACTGATCGCTTCATTATGTTTTTTTTTTTTTTTTTTTTTTTTTTTTAAAATTTTTTTTTAGAAAATTGGGCCAAATTTTAACATTGCACCCTTATTTCCAAAACAGGGTCGGTTTTTGTTTTTTCTATCGTTAATTTATTAAATTTTT
>Ga0160505_100537_pt1 | contig 21326 bp, 10 predicted proteins | sample DIDeMG_FD_108225 | JGI IMG/M metagenome (GOLD analysis project Ga0160505, IMG submission 108225) | Enriched chicken feces microbial communities from UW Madison campus, WI, USA - DID2874_E49_Stillage MG | ecosystem: Host-associated > Birds > Digestive system > Large intestine > Fecal ... | reverse complement strand
ACTTTGCCAGTCTCATAGAGACAAATGTTTTTGAAATTTCATGTCTTCTTTGTATATCGTTTTGTTTTGTAATTTTATGTAACTATTTGATGTAAGGACAATAAACTGATTATCTATCTATATCTACCGCTACCTTGACAGTCTCATAGAGACGAATGTTTTTGAAATTTCATGTCTTCTTTGTATGTCATTTTGTTTTGTAATTTTGTATGTAACTATTTGATGTAAGGACAATAAACTGATTATCTATCTATGCTACTTTGTTGCCCTCGTTGCAACAAGTATTTAAATTTAAACTTATTCTGCTAGATAAAAACGAATCGGTTTATTCTCAAATTTTGTTCTGTTTGGCTTCTTTTCTTTGTCACTTGATTGTTATGTAGCTCGACAATGAATAGATTCTCTATCAAGGTAGCTCTCTCATACATTTATTTTGAAGGGTTGTTTATATTTTTGTTCTCTTAATGTTTGTTGAGTAGAATAAAAAACCAATATTCCTTTTTTTGTGTTTGTTCATCATGGTGGAGGTAAATACCCACCATAATTTGCACAGAATTTTACAATTTATTGTTTCACCCCATTTGTCGTTTCCTAATTCCAGATCAAAATAAAAAATGAAAAAAATACTGTTTTCTATTATTATGCACACAAACATGATATACTAGTCATTATTTACTAGCAATCCTCTTTCTGTCGAATCCTTCTTATTATTACATCAGCAGGGTCCTGGTCTGGCTCTACCCACTCAAAGCCAACACCGGCTGAAGTCCAGTACTCGTTGAACATCTGCTCTTGATCCGTTGCGACAAGTGTTAGTTTGGACTTGACCAACTTACGTTGTTGAATATCATGAGCATCACTTTTTGGACTGATATCAATTGTTTGTGATGAGTTATTGCTATCAGCTTGTTCCAGTTCTAGGTTATTCTGTTGCAGTTTATGGTGCTCGTCGGCCATCTTGTGAAAGTTATCGACATTAAGATCAATCAACTCGTCATATGCTATAGCTATACGGTTTACCATATCGAAATATACCTGCTGAGCCCAAATTGATGAACTAGGGGAAATGGCACTTGAAAGTCGCCTAAGGCGGACACGAGTTCGTGAGCCAAGCTGTTTTAACAACTGTGTATATTGAAGTAATCCCATGCACATCACTGACATGGCTGTTACGGCAGTGGGAATTTCAAAAATTTGAGAAAGCGCAATGACAGCGCCGGTACTCATTAAAGAAAATGACACATTGCTGAGTATTATATGTCGATTCAATCCCGTGAATGCAGATGGCTTTGCCAGAGCGGCTAGTTCGTAGGCATATTCAATCTCTTTTCGCAGTAGCGCTCTTCGTAGTGCAATATACACTAAGTCATTATAATCGCTTACAGATTTTATTGATTGCCATCCTTTGAAATGGCTTTCTTTGAACAGAGACTCTATCGCTGAAATTGCTTGTACAGTATCTGGAAATGGAGGCTCCGAAATGTAGACCTTTATCACTGGCATCGACATTCCTGGTCGATTCGCTTCTATTATTGACTCAAGAAGATGTAATGGGGTTTTAAACTTTCTGGAATTTTTAAGAGTCTGCTTAAGCTTGTGAATGTCTTGGGTACGACTACCGCTGGTGCCTTTAACAGAGGTGAGTAATCGGGAGAGCTCCTTACAACTATGAATGGCATCAATCAAGGTAGGTTCATGTAACTCGTCCTTCATCTTGTCGTTGATGTTTTTTGGTGCCTCAAGAAGTCCCGATTTCTGAACCCTGCTAACAAGGGTGTTGAGATTGAAAGGCGGATCATTGAAGTGAAAAAAAAACGAGTTGTTTCCTGCAAACTGCTTATCATCGTGCTGACTGCTGCGAAAATAAAAATTACTGGAGCAAAAAAGTCGACGAGATGAAAATATAAAAGGGGAAATCAGTTGCTTTGATAGTCTTTCATATTTCATTGTTTCGTACTGCGATGGTTTCTAGACCTTTGGGATGACGCAGTATCTACAGAGAGGTGAGCAAGTGAGGACAAAACCTGGTTAATATTCTATACTCAGCATCAAAACCTCCCAAAACAACACACACAAACACACACAAAAATAGAATAAAATAAAAAACAGAACCAAGACACATAATAATAAATCTGTTTATTGTCTTAATGTCTCAAAGCTACAAAATAAAATAAAATCAAATAAAATAACAAGGATATAAAAGGCAATTAATTTAGGAAGGTATTCCTCTGTAAGGCTGATCAAGTAGTCGTCTCAATAGATATTTGAGGCTTCTACGTTCTATAGCGCCGATTTCTCCACAGACTCAACATGAATATCAAGAGAAATCTCTTGAGAGCACCAATGAAGTCGCATATCTCAGTGAGAGAGCAAATTAATAAAACTTCGATAAGCCATGATGTTAAGCTAATCATCTAATGAGTAAGCGTGGTAGTGAGTCAAAAAACTTTTTTTACCACCGCTTCGATATCCTTCTTGCTTTCCAGGAGAGCCTGGGATGGATCAAGTTCTGGGGAGGGGTTTCTCTGGTAACTACGCCACAGGCTCACAGAGGACGTAATTCTTCAGGAGTGATCTCGCCTGTGTTCTGAGTTTCCAGGCTCCTGACTTTCTTTCAAGAAAACCAAGACAACGCTTAACAATTGTCAAACAAATTCATATCAAATTAGAGACTCTGGAAATTGAGAAATCTCAAATAGTTTAAATAATGGAGCAAATATAAATCTTTGTTAATAACTCATGAAAATATGTTTTATAAATATGTGTAAGCTATAATAAAGCTTAGGAAATCCAGTAGCTTGTCTGTGAATAACTCTACAGCTTTGATTTGACGGGATTCTTGAGGTTGTTTCTTGTTGCCAAGTCGTTAACCCGTACTGAACCACCTTCTTCACCCTGCAAACTGTTACCAAAGAACACAACAGTCACAGTTAAGTCGTCCCTATAGTTTCTAGAAATTGGGGATGGGATACTCGCTAGCATGGATACCTGCTCGATATCACCACCACCTAACGCATTGCGGATCAGATGCGTAGAGACGTTCTCATCTTCAACAGTGAAGTTAGGGGGAGGCGCACCCTGGCGTCTGCGAATTGGCTGTTTCTGTGCCTCGCGGTTGAGCGATGTGTCACGTACTCTAACAGTAAGACCAACATTATCAGCAGTTATGCTAGTGCCTGAATCACCACCTTTTTTGCCACCAAAGACCTTGGTCCACAGCGAATCGGACTTTTCTTTCACAGGAACAGTCAGGTACTGAGGCTGCTTAGCCTGCATCCACTCAACAACTAGACCAACAATTTCTTCGTTGGAAAGCATCTCAAACAGACCATCGGTGGCCATTACAAGGAAATCGCCATTCTCAGGCTTGATCTTAGTAGTGGTGATAACAGGTCTAGCTGTAACATAGGGGGGAGTCTTGAGCTCTTGGGGGGATCTGCGGCCAAAAAAGCTCTTTTGAATGCGCTCTTGAAAATCCTTGGTCCACTTGTATCTGGCATCACCAAAAGCTCGGGTGGGCTCAAGACCTCCCAAAACACGACCTCTGCGAACGACAGTTGACTCCTCACCTGGATGTTCTGAGCGAAGACGAGCGGCCTCTTCTTCGTTTGAACCTGTCTGGTCAGTACTGAGAGCACAAGCCGACCACTCACCATCGGCTCCACGGGTGCCCAACACCGCACGAGAATCACCGGTAACAGCAACTCTAAGATCTTTGCTGTGAGTATCATAAAATGCTAAAAGCCCGCAAGAGCCAGACAAAGCCGGGGCAATGAGTTCAGCTGCACCAGCCTTAGTCGGATTGGCGAGTAATCTCTCAACACTCCTGTAAACAATCTCGTCGTCAAGTTTTACGAATCCTTTCTCAATAGCGTTATTGATAATTTCAGGAGAGGGAATAAGTCGATACACAGAATCTGAGGAAGACTTGACATATGATTTGTCTAATTCAGTAAGAACAGAATGGATCAATTGGTCTCTGAGTTTCGCACTGGTGGTCCAGCCTCCGTGGCCATCGTAGACACCCCAAAACATCCAATCAGTAGAATTTCTCTTATCATCTGGTGTGATTAAAGGGACTTGCACAATGCGCTCTGATCTGTCATCTTCAATGGGACTGTTACTGGGTAATTGAGCAACATCGTACCGCAAAACACCTTGTCCACGCTCAACTAGATAGCTTTCTTCTAGCTCACGGAGCTTGCTGGAAACCTGCAAAGGGGTCATCATGGTAATACTCTGTTTACTGTTTCCGTTAGCCCGAGGAATTCCAAAAGTTTGAGCAGGTGATTCTAGGGCAATTGCTTCTTGTTTAAAAAGAGGATATGCAACTAAGGATCCCAATAAAACAACAGAGGAAACACCTAAAGCAATGTTGCGCTTCGTGGCTTTCATAGACGACCTGACGCTTGCAGAAGAAGAGTTGAATTGCCTTAAATTTTGTTTAGACAAGCACTTGATTGAATTGAATCCGGAGATTCTTAGCGACCTAGAAGTAGCGGTTTGAAGCATTTAAGGAGGTGCGGGGATCAATATCACTTTCAAGTTGTTAGCAGTAGAGGTGAGCCGAGGAAAAGGGAAGGAACAAGAGTAGAAGTAAATAAACAGGTTCACGAAAGTATGGAGAATTAAGCAAAAGACAATAAGGCTAAACATAGACGATTACGTCACGTGGCACATGTACCATCAAATACCCATATAGGCGTAACTTTCAGAACATACTTTTTTAATATCTGTAAAATTTTTTACTTAAACCTTCATCAAACATCTTGAGCAATCCAACGATACGACTGTCAACTAATAATTCAACGAGATGCCTCCTAAGAAGAATCAAGAAAGTCAGAAGAACAAGGCCAACAAAAGAACCCAAAAGGCTGAAGACAAAACCTTCGGTTTGAAGAACAAAAACAAGTCGAAGAAGGTTCAGAACTTTGTGAAACAAGTCGAGGCACAGACCGCCAATTCTAACGCCAACAAGAGAGCGGAGGTAGAAAAGGCGAGAAGAGCCGCTGAAAAGAAGGCTGCAGAGGACGCTAAAAGAGATGCCCTGATCAACCCTATTATTCAGCAGCAGAAAGTGCCATTTGGTGTCGATCCCAAGACTGTTCTCTGTGCGTTCTTCAAAGCCGGCCAGTGTACCAAGGGAAACAAGTGCAAGTTCAGTCACGATCTCGAAATTGGACGCAAGGTTTCTAAGAAGGATTTGTACACTGATGACAGAGCTAAGGAGAAGGAGCAGGATACAATGGACAAGTGGGATGAAGAGAAGTTACGACAAGTCATTACATCTAAACACGGAAACCCCATCACAATGACTGATATCGTCTGCAAATATTTCATCGAGGCTGTGGAAAACGGCAAATATGGCTGGTTCTGGGAGTGCCCTAACGGTGGTAAGGCATGCAAATACAGACACTCGCTTCCGTCGGGCTTTGTTCTCAAGACCAAAGAACAGAGGGCAGCTGAGAAGCTGGCTGCTGCGAACCAACCCGTTTACACACTTGAGGAGTTCCTGGAAACAGAGCGATTCAAGCTGGGCAAGAATCTTACGCCAATCACATTAGAGTCATTTACAGAGTGGAAGAAGAAGAGAGATGCGAAGAAGAAGCAAGACGAGGATGACAAGAATAAAAAGACTAAAGTCCTCAGTGGTAAACAGCTGCTGCTTTCTGGCAAGTTTGTGGAGGAAGAAGACGAAGAGGAGGACGCGAGCGATGCTTGGGACATGGAGGACCTTAAGAGAAGAGTTGAGGAAAGCTCAAGCGAAAACACTACTGAAAGCTTTGGGGGTCGGGATGATCAAGCTGAGACCGAAACGGTCGAGGCTTAAAATATTAACAATATCTGATCATTTTCTGTTCTTGTAAACAACAATAAAAATAAAAAGTTTTGTCTAGTTTTATAAAACTTGTTTCAATTGCTTATTATCCACTATTGCTGGGTTTTAAACGCCTCTAGGAGCTGCTTGTTACCAGCGGCACCCCCTAGACCCGAAAAGACATTACTCACTTCTTCGAGACCGTCTGTAGAAGAAGAAATGTTGTTGAAATCAAAGTCCTGGTCATCAAGGAGGTTTGCACCATTCTGATCATCCTCGTCAACCCATTTGTCAAAGTCTGTTTTAAGATAAAATAGCTTTCCTTTTTCCTTCGTGAGCCTGGGCCAATACTCCAACTGAGTCGAACTTTTTTGTAGAATTGCTGTAATCCCCTTGGCATTAACGGAGTGTTTAGATAGTTTAGGAACTATTGTATCGTAAAAGTCTAGATTGAGGGTAAATGACTTGGTATTTCCTTCATTTACTGCCGAGAAGTAAAGCGATTGCGAGGTTAACTCAAAAACAGGATGTAAGCCTAGGTCATCATTAATAGTAATATTTAGAAAAATAATGTTTTTTGCATCATGCTTGGGATCAGACCTCTGAGCCCATGTAACTTGAAATCAAGGCAATTGAACATGGGAGGGTGTAGCCAGTTCCCTTGTGTTAGTACAGTCAAAATATGATTGAAAAAAAACCAAAAAACATGTCTGACAGCAGATAAAAGTGCTACACAAAAAGTTTTAGAGGAGACAAAAGTGCGACACATACCCTCGGGGTAGCTCTTGATTGCAGCCATATCTAGTTCAGGTTTGAAAAAAACTCTCTGCGATTATACAGTTTATTGGAATCACGGTACTATTTGTCAATAAAGACGTGTAAAAGCAGGTAAAAGATAAAATATATATTAGAGTGAGCAGCAACAGTTCAAATCATCAGGCCCTTCATTTACTGTTTCAAGGAAGGTAACCAATGACCTGAAATTACTTTGAGACGGCTGTACTTTGGACCAAAACAGAGAAATCATTATTAACAAGTTTATAAATATCACATCATCAAGGCAAAATGGTTAGCCACCGTTTATATTAAAGTTTGGCATCTAACTGAATTAGGCATAAATATATAGTGACATATAATTGCCGTATTTGTGAATAAACCATAATAAGCCGCACTTTGCCAAGTGTAAAGTCCTAAACATTTTCAAAATGCCGTTTTGACGGCTTTATAACTCTCGATAAAGAGGTGAGTTCAATAGGTCAAGTGCTTGCCAGGAGATTCTTCAAGTCCTGGCTGTGCTCATACAGGCAAGCTCTGCCTGATGCGGACTCGGAGATAAAAACTTTTTTTTTTTTGATTTCGAAACGTTCCGTCATAAACGCATAATCAGCAACGACAGCAACACTGCTGTTTCCGGAGGCTCATTCCGACAAAATATGAGAAATAATAGCACTCAAATTGATATTCATTTTGTAAAAAAACGTTTAAAAGAATCTTTATATTGACTGAATCCTCTTTTCCTTTTATTTGAATCTGATCTACAATTTCATACACTGGGCATTTGATCTTCATTATGCCGTCAACTATTAATACTGATCACCTTGCGCCTATCGAGACTCTTCCTGAAGATGTCCTTTTCCATGTCATTGATTATTGCCCGCAGCTTGGAACGGCCAGCAGGAAGCTGCGTGCTCTCTCAGAACTTTTTGAATTCCACTGCTTGGTCCGTGATTATGCGGCTTTCAGTGAGCAGCTCCTGCTAGAGCGCACACAACGCAATAAAACTATCGCAAAGTTTCTAAGCAACCACTCCTTTTCTGTGCTGGGGGAAAGCAACCTAGCTAAGCGAGATAATATCGACAGCAAAATCAGCAAAAAGCCGTCTGCGCGAGCGTTGAAAAAATTTTTAAACAAAGATTACTGTTTTTTTTCGCATCAGCACCTTGTCTCAAAAGACCAAACCCATTTAGACCATCATGACCAGCACCAGAAAATTTCTTCAAAAACTGCCAGTGAAGCATCCGAGTCTAAGCATATAGCTGATTCCTTTTTTCTCTCCAGCACCAGCAAAAATTATGGTTTATTTGTTGACAGCAACTCCCACTCATCCTCTGTGAGATACAAGACCAGACTGGCACCTGGCCGCTACGAGGTTTTCATTCACATGACTGCATCAAACGCTTTTGGATTGCTTCCTATGCGGTTTTCGGTACCAGAAAACCCGTTTGTACGTCAGAACTTTCCACCCTTCCCGCCAGGCAAGATCGCAGTAGGTGCGCACGAGACGCTTTCTGCGGGCACAGAAATTTATCTTGGCGACATCACTGTCACCAACAGCATGGCGTACACAAGTTATGTGGACGATATGAGCACAAAGGATGATAATATGCATCCGCATCAACATCACCAGGGCACATGGCCCTTTGTGGAGTTTGAAATCACGGAAGTGGGTAAGTTCTCCGACATCCAGCTGAACTACCTCTTGTTCGAACCTAAGCCTTTGGCTCTTAACAACTCGTCCGGCTTAATAACTCCACCACGACACAATTGGGAGCTTGTGAATCGGGAGTTTGAGCCATTCGCGTCAGTACCACCCATTACGTCTGAGCTGATAGCTGCTTACGATGAGCTGAACCGTTTAAAACTGCATTAATTTCAGTTTCGTCTATGGGAATCTTTCTATATCTTTAATACGCTTTGCAACCATTTTGAAAATTTCCATTTTCATATTTCAAGGTTTTTTCCATTCTTATTTATTTCTTTTATTTATTTCTTTCATTTAAATAATTTATTCATTTAGTTCTTTCTTGCTTAATATTTAACAGGGTAGAGCTTGTCGTTATTACTGTTGTTTCTCACCAGCCTTACACCCGCCGGTTTTGGGCCGGGGATATTGAGTGGTAGGCTACGTTTGAAAACTATTATAATCGTACCGAGAAAGTAAACAATGACCATATCTTCCCCATCTTTGCCTGCCCTTCTTTCATCCCGATACCCACATTAAAGGTGGCATCACTATATAGATAGACTTAACAGGAACAGTATACAAATAGAGTAAAATACATGACTGTCATTAACAAGTATACTCAGCTGATAGCTTCGTCCTTTGAGACCCCAGTGACATTTCTCGGCGTGCTATTGAAACAAGGTAAAGTTGAGCAGTACCGCGGTATCAAGTTTGGCACTCTCACATCGCGCTGGGCTGAAGCTACTATTTGCAGCAATTACAAAACCAAGAGACCGACTCCCTCTTCAGAACTTTCACAGGCCGCTGGGTTATTCCAGACAAAGCTGCCGTCGGTTGTTTATGATGCGACACAGTTTGGTCCGCTGTGCCCACAGCCTCCCGAGGACATTACGGGTTACTATGCAGTGCCTCGAGCTATTGAGGAGCCCATTCCAGCCTCAGCAACGCCTCATGAACTAGAATTGCTCAATCTTGTTGTCACCAGGCCCACCTCGGAATTTGCACCGGACTCAGAATCTGAATTCACACAGCAGAAAAAGGAGGAGAAGCTTGTACCAGTGGTGGTCTTTATCCATGGAGGCTCAAATGCGACAGGGGGTGCGGCCAATCATCTCTATGATGGCAGCACCCTTGTGGAGCGTGCTATGAACACAAATAAACCTGTGGTGATTGTTCATATTCAGTATCGACTTGGCGCGCTTGGCTGGCTCTACGTTGATGGCTGCGGTAATAGAGCCCTGCGCGATCAGCTCACGGCATTGCACTGGGTAAAAAAGCACATCAAGGATTTTGGAGGTGATCCAAATAATATCTCTGTGTTAGGACTTTCTGCCGGCAGCTGTGACACTTTTTACCAGGTTTTATTTCAAGAACAGAAACGTATCAAACAGCTTCAAACCGGGGATAATGAAAATTATGGCAAGTTATTTGGAAAGATTGCACTGATGAGTGGTGTAGCCGATACCATGCCTTTCCGCTCCGTCAAGTCGCAGGTGGCTACAAAGCGGGAAATTGCAACGAAAATTTTTGGGAAAGAAAAAGTCGCAAATGCCGAGGCTGAGAACAAACTAGATGATCTGTTAAAGGAGGTACCTATTGATGAGCTTGTCCATAAAAGTGGATTTAGTGGTCCTGCCAACGATGAAATACGGATTTGGTATGGCACAATTGAAGAAAATGATGGAGGCGCCGTTGCAGCTATACTCCGTAACACAACTACTCTGCCAGACTGGATTGATGCAGCACTCATGTCTGATACTGGAGAAGAGGGACTGCTTTTTAGTGCTGGCGTAAAGCACCTTGACCTGACTAAAACTGTGGCTGCGTTTCGATCACTTGATAACACCGTAGCCGGAACCAAGGGATTTGGAACCGAGATTATCAAATTTTACAAGCTCGAATCGGACTTTATAAAAGGGATTGAAGCTTTGTTTGCCGACTTGCTTTTTACATACCCCATCCACCGCACCCAAAAGGAAAACGTGGGCCCTAATGATACCAAAACTTGCGATATTCACCGGATTTACTTTGATGCATTGAATCCCTTTGACCCGCACGAGGGTAGCATGCATGGTGTTGATATGTTATACCTTTTTGGCTCCTATCTTGACAGTTATTCGCCTGATTCTCCTGTGCGCCGTATCAGCCACGAGTTGCAAGATACCTACCTCGAGTTTTTTCACACTGGCCACGCGTGGGATAATCCCACGCATGTGAAGCGATTTGCTTCAAATGAAACAACCGAATCGCAACTTTTGAACGAAGGGGTTGAGCGCAATTTCCGGCGACTAGACGTTTTTGAAAAATTGTTCGATAAACAAAGAAAAGAAAATGTTCATGGTATTCTTCGAATTCTCTCAAGCTTGTAGTCTTTTGCTGACGCTACAGGTCACCTCGTTATAATACACGAATTGTAAGCATAAGCGATAAATAAAAGTTAAAGTTAAATTATAATGCATTGGTATCTAGTTTATAAATATATACACATAAATTGTTCAAATGTAAATGTCTGAAAATAAGACTTTGTACTCCCTATAATGTGAAATGCGACCATTGGCCCTGAAGTAGGCCTCAACTCAAAACCAAGCCCGTTAAGCATTGATAATCTTCATCATCTCGCGTCGAGCATAATCTACACTTTCGGATCTGACGTCTTTACCGGTTTTCCACATACATAGCTTGATTTCCGGCGGGAGTTGTAAGCGAGCCCGTAGGACTCGCCGCTTCCAATTTTCTGTACGCTTGTCACGAAGCTCTGCTAACTCAAAGTCTTCTGATGGGGCGCGTAGCTTTGTATTTGTACTGGTGTGAGCTCTGTGTGCAGGTGTATGGCTCTGGGACATGGATTGGTCAAAAGTGTAGGGACGAGAAATTGAGGCAAGATGTGATGGTGATGATCTATAACTTTGCTTGTTTAGAACGGGGGCAGAAATAGATGAGTTTGAAATAGGCTGTATAATAACTGGCTTCCTGGCCACTTTTTTTGGAGCTGATGAAACTGATGAATTAGTATTATCAGGTTTACAATCAGCTGGCCCTTGGGAATTTGGAAGAAATGAAGTTGGAATTGATTTTTCAACAGTGGTAATACTACTCTGGGACATGTTATTGTCTCTTACAGTATGTAATTCGGCTACCTGTGATTCTTTGATAACAGGCGCATGCAGGGTATTTGTAGAACTTCTCGCTGATGCTGTGATAGAAATTCTTTTGTCGATAGATTCCTCAGGTTCATTTGAATGTGCAAGATTGACTGCTTTCCGTCGAACAACCGATTTTTTAGATGGTAACTTGTTTTCAACAGTATTAAAATCACTGATAGAGCGTCTGGAGCTTAAATCTGTAGGGCTAGTATCAAAAGAATATCTTGACCACGACTTTTCTAAACTACTCCTCGCACTCTGTGAGTTTGATTGTGATGTTGAAGGTGGATTCTTTTTTTCGGTCAGATTAAGTGATGACATGCTCTTGGTAGCTTGGATCTGGGATTTTGGAACGCTCTGCTTCACTTTTGAGGACTTTAACAGTTTACTCTCATACATATCAATTTCATCAGGCCGTGGGATGATGTTTCTTCTAAACTGAGAAAGCTCCCAATCTTCATCACTAAAGTCTGGCATTGTCACATCTCTTATGCAGATTGCAAGGACCTGATGGGGAAATTGGCACGCGACATCAATATAAGCTTCAAGATCGCCTTCACCAGAGTCACCTATAAGTAAAAACTTGCGGTCAGGAAAGTCTTTCAAAATATTGTAAAGGTTCTTTTTTTTACGTTCACCAGCTGGTTCAAATAACCCATTAAGAAAAAACCCAGAATACTCCTTTAAGTGCATTGATCCGCGTGGCAAGCCAGCATTGTGTAGGTAGGCTTGTATGGTAGGGTAAAGCTGCCATGGTGAGTTTGAGACGTAATGAAACGCAACGCCTAGCTCACTAAGATCACGATACCACTCCTTGACACCTTCTATAGCGATCTTCTCGTAATCATGGACAAAGACGTTACGGAATAACTCACGTTTGCCACCAAGAATGCCAGTGATCTTTACCGTATCATCTATGTCAGAAATTACACTGACTCCGTATCGGTCAACATTTATGATAGGCTCAAACGAAACAACATATTCATTGGCCTCGACTGATACCACCGTTGGCCGTTTGTATAATGTTAATCTTACTGAAAAACGGCCGGACGAGTTGGTTTCGGTATAGAACTCTTTCATATGGAGCCCAGAGCTATCAGTAAGCCCACTAAATGTAATCTTAATTTGACGGTTGGCGAGAGGTTTAGTGAGGAAACCAGATAATCGAGTGCGTAGCGTCTCACAGCTCTTTTCGTCAAGCGAGTAGTCGGTTGTCGTAGATACGGTAGTTGTAGAGGAAGTCAATTCATCATCAAGATAGTCTGCAGCAATCACTGATGCGTCGGATTCAACATTACAGTCAGTTAGCGACTGTGAGCCAGATCGTTTGCTAGTAGGGGTCTGACGCGTTCCTGCGATTTTGCGTGCGGTAGCGTTCAAAATACGACTTTTCCTGTTGTTTGATCCCTCTAGGAAAAGCCAACCACGGACATCAACTTCGAACACTCCAGTATCAGTTTGCCGAGAATATGATGGATAGACTATAAGCACTTCGTTTGGGTTAGGACCAACTTCTCCAGCGGCTGGTTGAGCAGCTGCGCTTGATGATGTCGAAGGGATAGCTCTACGCAAGAATCGAATCGGTTTAGATGTCATGAGATGCTAATTTCCTGGTGTAGGGTACATTTCTCAAAATAAAGAAAAAAGGGGGGTCAAACCAGGATGATCGAGCCAAAATTATTAGATGGTTATGGTGGCAATTTTGGAAGCCGCAATTGTGTTCTGTTACAAAGACAAAAAAAAGATCTTTGGTTGAACGAAGCGAGAGCAGTTGGGATTGGGAAAGGTAATGGCTGGAATATAATTTTCTAAAAATACTTGAAGGTACTTTTAAATGACCGTATAATTAAATATACCATTTCAGTATAGTGTGTGCGGCTTTAGAATACAGAACAGCGAGACTCAAAATTATAGTTGCAGACACACAGCTTTAAGGCTAGCGTAGATAGTCAGTTAATTCTAGTTCGAGTGAAAACAAGAAAATAAGGGTCCTTCAAATTATGCCGGCAGATTATTTATTGATATATATATTTTTCAATTTTGCTGCTTCTGAAATCTTGGAGTTAACTAGACTTGAATAATTTTTTAGTATTCCATTTCTGGTCGTGAGAAGTTTTTATATTTAAGTTGCATATAAGAACTGATTATAATACACTGTTTACATATCAAAAATGATTGAAAGGTCAGTATAGTAATGGAATGTCTAAAGTATGGATTTCTACGGCGAGTGTAAAATTCATGAAGCTGTGACTTCAAATGAAGATTTCAGATCTTTTACAGCATTTTGACTTATTTAAAAAAAAGTTTTTGTTTTTAAAGGAGTTGTCAAAAACCTTTTGAGAAAGGTTCATTACCATATGTCCAGTACTAAAAAAAAATTGTGGAATTGAAGCGACAAAAAGAAATGAATAAAATGAAAGTTCTTTTAATATTTTTTCCTCAAAAACAACATTTACTAATGTAGAAAACAGACATAGTACCAACTATAAGAGTGAATAGCCGAAAAAAAGATGTCAATATGAGTCGTGTCATGATCAGGGGTATATTCGAAGAGTTGAAATATACACATTTTCACTTTACTGTTTGCATCAGAACAAAAAAAAAAAATAAAGCAATTACCCGGGAAAAGTTGTATAGAAAGCAACTTTTGTCAGACTGAGTTAATAGTAAGTTCTTGTGTAGAGTTAAAAGTATTAAACACCGAGTAACAGTTTCCTCAAAATAAGGATTTATAGAGAAGAGATCACTGATAATTTTATGTATGCTTACAAAAAAATACCTTTGGTGGGGTCTACATTGGTGTTTTAGCGTCCCTATGTGCTGGCGTTGTCGCATCCAGTAATGGGAACCTCGGTTCTATGAAAGGGAATAAGGTCAATGGGACCACATAGACATTCAGGTGCACAAAGCTTTTTAATTATCTCCTCGACCTCTCTCATCCGATGATTTCACTCAGGATTTTGATTGACTCTAAAGTACCTGGTCATGAAAACGGGCTAAACTAGAAGTATCTAACTAAAAGAAGATTCTGACAGAGTCGGCATACCTTTACCGATTAAACATTACATGTATATTTTTTCTTTTTTTCTTCTTTCTTTTTTTCTTAAGTTTCATAGCTGGTGATGTTACTGATAAGGCTTTAGTAGTGGGTGCCTTTTTTTTCCCGGCAATCATCGCAAAATAAAGGCAAGATTGAAAAAATATTAGGAAAAAATGTGACAAAAACAAAAGGCTACATAAAAAAGTAATTTGAAAATCATGAGCAGGAGCTATAGATAGTTATCAAATGACAGTCGTGAGCAATGCAAAGTAGCTGGTGATATTAAAGAACAAGAATATGGCACTTGAAAGTTATACCTTAGAGCGGAATTCAGTAGTTGTTATTCAACGGTATTAACCTTAATTAACCTCACATAACCACCCGCTTGTCCCATTTTGGTCTACACCCGAAACTGAAAACTGGTAAAGTGCTAGAAATTTGCCTTTCTTCAAGGGACCTTTAACTTCGAGCATTAAAAAAATACAAAACCCAAAAAAATTTTATAAAACAAACCATATACCTTTTTCTCTCCTCCTCTTTTTTTTTTTAAAATTTATTATCATCATTATCATTCACATATTTTAATCCTCTCGCTGGATGCACTAATTTGAATCATGGCACTTTCGCTCGGGGCAGCTATTTATATAGCCGTTAAGCCTCTCATCAAGATTTTTTTGAATGGTTCGATGGGCTTCATCCTAGCTAAGAAAAGTATGTCCTTTCTTCCCCTCAGATCCTTTTGAAGATCAGTTTGAAAATCCGCACAGAACTAACAACATCTTGTTTGTATAGATATCCTTTCCGTTGAAACATGTCAGAATCTCTCCGTGGTTATTGTCAATTATTTAATGCCATGTCTGATCTTTAACAAAGTTCTTTCATCTCTCGATTCTTCTGATCTTCAGACTATCGGCGTGCTACTTCTCACTGCAGTCCTATACCAACTGGTTGGTTTCTTTTTCAGTTTAACTGTAAAAGCCACCACTCCAAACCCCAAGTACTGGGTGGGGGGTTTACTTATTGCAGGCATCTTTACCAACTCTGGTGATCTCCCGATTGCTTATATTACGACGCTTTCTGGCGGATCACCGTTCACGGCGGATGATGGCAATAAGGGAATTGCATACTGCGTTTTGTTCCTTGCTGTTTTCATTTTTTCAATGTTTAACTTGGGAATGTTTCGCATGGTCCAACGAGACTTTATCGTCAAAGGCAATGACATTGAGAAAGGTGTCTATGACCCTGATGTTGATTCACCGCCGGGGCTTTTGCCTCTTTTTCAGACTTTGAAGAGTCACTTGGTTATCGCGTGGGGGCAGTTGACTAAAAAGCAGCAAAAGGAAGCACAGCCTTCAACTGCCGCGCGTGGGGGTAGTGGGGATAACCTGACGAGCGAGCAACCTTCACAACCACAACAAGAACAACAGCAACAACAGTCACAAGACACGAAAACATCAACACTCATCGTTGATGTTGAGTCCCCTGTGTCTGAGACCCACAAAAATTATGAAGCACCGACCCCGCTAGAACTTTCGGGTGCGGGGCTATCGTTGGGGCTTACTCAAGTAGCTACCAACTCGAGCTATGTCAGCAACCGAAGCAACACCGCACGACTAAAACCTATTACTTCCCACCTTGCAAAGAAAACTGTTTTGGGTTTAGGAACTCTCAACAGCGACTCTGATGAAGAATCTGAAGAACTGGACCTACAGCCGTCGGAGAATATTAACGATGTTATTGATGCGTATGCACCTACACCAAGATTACGACAGACCGGCTCTTGCATTGATGAGCTGGAGGAAGTGACATCCACAAACACACCAGACATGGTCATAAATGACAAGGATGCTGGGGTACTTGAGAAGATCACTACAAATGGAAGTAAAGCTACCCTAAAACATGGCAAATGGAAACAAAGAGTACACAACTTTGAGGTTAAATTTAACCACTTTATTCACAAATATCATCTGACGATGCTGTGGGAACTGATTAAGAACTTTAAGCAGACCCCAAGCGCAGCGCTTATTCTGTCGATCGTTTTCACGATGATCCCGCCCATTCGCCACGCGTTTTACATACCCCCTGAGCTCAAGTCATCAGGAACTATCCATGAGGCGCCCGATGAGGGTCCAATTTTGGGATTTGTGATGGATTTCACTTCGTTTGTTGGCAATGCAACTGTGCCGATTGGTCTTTCATTGCTGGGTGCCACAATGGCCCGACTCAAGATTGGCAAATTGCCCGATGGATTTTGGAAGAGCATTTTGCTGATGGCGGTGTTTAAGCTGATAGTGTTGCCTATTATTGCGATTGCATGGACTGAGAAGATGAAGCAGCTCAACTGGATTTCACCAGACAACTACATGGCTATGTTTGTGATGATTGTTTCCAGTGGAGTGCCAACAGCCACATCTCAGGTCTATCTAACGGCGATCTACATGCCAAAAGGTGGAGACATCAAAGAAATGGACTGCCTTGCCGCATATCTCATTTGCCAGTACATTTTGTTGGTGTTTTCCATGACCATTCTATTGACATACACACTCAAGAATGTTCTTGGGCTGTAGAACCCACTTTATTTAAACTTGACTATTCTAAATCGTTCATTACAGTCAAGTTGTGCAAGATTCGTTTTAAAAATAACCCAGATATAATGACTCAACGTCTATTTTCTAAAGATTAGACTCATGTTTTTTTAATAAAAAATTTCCTATCTAAAGTCCTGTAGTGCAGCATACTTCTGGTAGCCTTTGAGTTGGTTTCCCCCTGACTTTTAGAAATCTTCTGGGTCTCAAATTTGGGTAGGAGTATCATTAGTATTGTAGTTTTCAAAACAATGACCTCTGACTGATGTATAGTCACAACTTCCACAACACTTGTACTTTAGTAGTAGGTATGCTTAGCTGTAATATTTGTGATGTGTACGCAGTTGAGCTAATAATGCTACATGCTTGGTGTCATGGAGTTTAAAGCCTTAGAAGTCCTCAGCATGAATGACGGGAAACATCGCTCTCTTCCTCTTTTCTAAGGCAAGTTCAAGGGGTTTAAATATTTATTATTTGACTTGCTTCATGAATAAGAACGAGTGAGGTATTGCTCGAAACTCATCCAGCAATAATTTAAAACGGAGTTGAAGCCTGGATCCCATACAATATATTCCCCACATGTCTACTTTGTGATCTAATGCGCTTAGTAGGGAGAATCGGTTGTGTCATAGTGAAGACCCATTTTTGTTAGATTCAAGGTAGCATAATTGTGCTACGATGCATGGCAGGATGTCTAATCAGTTATAGGATAGATAATCAGCTTATCGTTCTCATGTCAAATAGTTGCAAACAAAATCATGAAACAAAATGACATGTAAAGAAAACATTAATTTCATAAGCGTTTGTCTCTATGAAAATAACTGAATAGCATATGAATGATAGGATATATATTTTACTTTACATGAATATATCACTATTTGGTCTCTAAAACTGCATTAAGATGCCTTTACATAGATGCTATCAAGGGATTGAAGTAAGCATAACCTAAACTCTTTTATGCCCTTTTCAATCGCCTTGTAAAAGTAGCATTATAATTGATTTTTTAGTACCATCAAACTTTTCAAGGACGAGATAGAGCATATAGATACGCTCTTCAAGCTCAGCTCAGCCCTGGTCTACAGGATTGAATTCGAGTGAGTATGGGAGCCAGTCAACAAGAGGAATACCATTCTCTTCAAGCCAAGTTCCAATGGTACTAGCGGTATAAATAGGAGAATTATCGTGCATGAACTTCATACCAGGTTGGTATATAGTAGGCGGATAATCTCCAGTAATTGGCAACTAGGAGCGTGAAGAATACTCTCCTTACGCTGCTCCCTTGCCCCTATTTATTCGGTTGATTTACGATAACCACTCATATTGTCGCCTGGACTGTAATCGCCATATCCATTGATTTTTCTCTTCCTTGGTCAAGCTTAACAGAACATTCATCGCTTCAAGCAAATTTGCTTCATTGCTTCTATGTTCAATCCTTGCACGCAAATATCTAACGACAGCACAGTTTAGCCATTTTCTCATTAATGTCCTTTTTGTAGTTTCCAATGGCCATACCCAGACTTTTTGGTACAGGGTATGCGGAAGCAGGCTTATCAAGTAAATCACATATATATATATATATATATATATATATATATATATTCTGTTTTCATAGAGGGAACCTGCTTTATTTAAAATGGTATATTGGCTATCAGTATCAAACGGGATCTCTGGCCGTCCAGAGCGGGGAGAGCCTGTCCCGGTAGTAGAGGTCTGATATGTTTCAATGGTGGTATTTATTGTTGAATAAGGCCAATTCTTTGTGGGTTAGATATCAGCCTTTTCATGACTTGTAATGTATCGGTAAACTACATTCTTACATTCAATAGCTCTAATTCATGCCTAGTGGTTTTATTAGAAGTCATAAGCAGTAAGGATATTATGAGACATGATTGAGGTAAAGAAGGGGCGGGATATTGGATCACGCGTTCCTCATCGCCAACTTTTATAGGCGTTTTAAAAGGGACAACAAAAGTCCTAAACAGGAAATCCAAAACAAAAAAAAATAAACAAAAAGGGAAAACATCAAAACCACTGAAATAAAACAAAAAACAAAAAAAAAAAAAATTTTTTTTTTTACGCAGCAAAAACAACGAGTAAAAACAACTTCAAAGCACCCAAATTATAAAAAACTACAACTGTCAACAACGTTTACCCATCGGTTTTCTCTATTGTTTACATCTCTGCAGGACTTTTTATTTTTTTTTATTTCGTTTTTAATTATTTTTTTAATTATTTTATTTCAGTTTATTTCAGTTTATTTTTTTAATTTTTCCCTTCAATCTCCACGTTTGATAAAGATTCCCGTCTGGTCCCTTCGACATTTTTTTTATTACCTTTTCTCCTCTCTTTCAGTCAGCACCAGTATCAGGAGCAGTAGCATTGCTAACTTACAAAGACGTTCTATAAATATATCCCGCCTTTCAATCACCACCACCACCACTTTCTTTACTTTTTTCTTTAACACTAGCACCACCAATTGAACCCATGCATTCATCTTCATCTGCCTATTCAATGCCCTCTACCCGGCACTTCTCCAGCAGTGCTGGTGGCCCCAACGCAGACAAGACCTCCATCAGTGGTGGCCATACCAGCGCTACCCCTAGCAAATCTCTTCAAGAGTCCAAGGCCTTTCGGTTCGGCGGGTTTGAGACCATCAACGACAAAGTTCTGCGTGAGATGAATGAACGAGCTAAAAAAATCATTAGCACAACCGAAACTGCACCAATCACCAACCAGTCATTTTCTAATAATAGCCATCAGGACCCTCCATCAATTTCTAGGCCGTCGCTCAGACAGCATGAGAGGACCCCAAGCATGCCCGCTTCCGATCTTGAAAGTGCTGACCAAAAGCGTTACTCGTCTATTCACAGTAGACGTTTTGCAAAGATGGATTCAATAACGTCGCACTACGCGGCGAAGGGTCACCCGACGCAGCAGGCCCCTGACGAGTACCAGATCCATGGCAGTAGCAATCATAATCATAGAAGCAACAGTAGCCTTGACATGTCGACTGTCATGGTTGAGAGCAAGCTCTCTTCAATCAGTATTTCGCCCTCCAAGCGTGTGGTCAACAAAATGTTTTCCGTGGCGTCAAAGCGCCGGCGTACCGACCAACACGGCAACATGGTCGAGGTCGAAAGTCCCGCAGCGCGGTTCTTTGGCCGCAATTCGTCGCCTCAGTTTGCCCATCATCTTGATCACACTGGCGAAAATGGGCCACAACCGAGATATGCCAAAAACGTTTTTGAGCGCCCCAACCCGGTCACGGCGTCGCCCTTGCCATCTAAATTTTCATTTTCAAGACCTTTGTCCCCCTCTCTTTCCAGCATGGGGGAACACAGTGCCAATAGCGACGTGTCTAGCCAGTCTAGGTACGATTCGAGGCCCAAATATGGTACCCTGCACCACAGTCAGTACCAAAAATCATCACGGGCATCTTTGTCTTCCGGTAGACATTTATCATCATCATCAAGAGCATCTTCATCGCGCTCATCTCATTCGTCGTCATCGGTAAATACCGCAGGGGCACGGCAGCTCTCACCAAGCAAGAGTCTGTCGAGCCTATCGGGCCGGTTTGACACAGTAGATACCAATATTCCAAGATTAGCCTTCAGTACGCGTAGCAACTCGCTCAACAATGCGAGTACACCTAATAACACCAACAGCAGCAGCAGCAGCATCAGTGCCGAGAATACTGAGTCAGGTCGCCGAACTTCATCAATGACGGAACAGCAGCAGCAAAATGTGAATATGCTTGGACGCTCGGGCAGTTTGTCAGCCAATCAGGCTGCGCTCAAGTCAATGATCCCACGGTCGATTTCCCTGAGTGTGCTACGCAAAGAGCCATCCATAGCCGGGCGAACTTCGTCGCTTGGGCAAAAGAAAATGTAGGGATGATGTAAACTGGAATTATTTTTTCCCCTGGGCTGGTCATTGGCGATTTATTGGTTTTTACGTTTTATTATTATTATTATTTTTTTTTTTTTTGTATCATATTATTTATTTTTTTTTTATCTCTTTTTCAAATGTATATTTTTTTTTAAATATTTTTTCAAATGATTTTCTTTATTAAGGATGTAAGGGAAACTTTACAGGGTCCGCTAATCATTTGCTTCAATAAAGTAGAGAGATCCACAACTGCCGGTTTACAAGTCTGCACTAAAGCGAGATCTGGGGTAATAAAAAAAAAAAAAAAAAAAAATATTTATAATTATTATAAATTTTTTTATTTTTGTTTTTTTTTTTTTTGGTATTCTTTCTTTTTTTTTTTTTTTTT
>Ga0160505_100536_pt1 | contig 21357 bp, 13 predicted proteins | sample DIDeMG_FD_108225 | JGI IMG/M metagenome (GOLD analysis project Ga0160505, IMG submission 108225) | Enriched chicken feces microbial communities from UW Madison campus, WI, USA - DID2874_E49_Stillage MG | ecosystem: Host-associated > Birds > Digestive system > Large intestine > Fecal ... | reverse complement strand
TTCTTTTTTATATTTTTTTTTAAATTTTTATTTATTTTATTTTTTTTTTTATTTTTTTTTTTTTTTTTTTTAAATTATATTTTTTTACATAAATTGTTTTTTTTTTTTTTTTTTTTTTTTTTTTTTTTTTTTTTTTTTTTTACCTTCGTATAACATTTCCTCCTGCATGCAAGCACCTGTGCTAACTACGACAAATAATAAAAACAAATAGTCTCTAGAATTTTAGAAAAGATAAACTGCTAATGCAGATCTTCTAAATTAATGTTTTGAATCTGCACCAACTAGTTGCTATTCAGGAGCTACTCAGATCCTAACAAAGACAGGAATATAATAAAACAAAACAAAAAAAGCACTGGCAGGTTTGCAAAAAAGTACATGTAAACAAAATATATGAAAGCAAACAAGCAACTGTAAATATATCAAACAGTCATAGAGAAAATAAAAATAAAACGAGTGTATGTAAACATTACTCTACTGAAAATGCTGCTACCGATCCTAATATACTTAGAAACGGGTTCCGGAGCCGCCTTTTGCAATCCCGCTATGGGGACTTACTATTACCAAATTCCGTAATTCTACTCTTCTCGCTTTTGCTGCTCGTCGAAGCTGGGAATGTTGTTGGAGTCAATGTTGTGGAAATCGAGAATCTCTGTGTACATCATGACCTTCCAAGTGTCCACTGGCAAGTCCACATCGTTAAAGGACCAGTCGAATTTCTCGGCCGCTACGGGCTCATCCGTAGGATCATGGTAGGGCGCCAGATATGGGTGGGCGAGCGCATCTGCGGCAACAATACGCTTGCGCGGGTCAAACATCAACATTTTCTCCAATAAGTCAATCGCCTCCGGATCGGCGTTCTTAAATTTGCTGGCAAATGGAACGGGCTCGCGGTGTGGCAGCGACTTGACAAATCGCAGCGTATTCTCACTGCCAATCGTGTCAATCACATCGTCGGGTGGCGACCCGAGCAGCTCCGTGATGATTGAGAACTGGTGCACGTGATCCTTACCCGGGAAAAGAGGCTTACCCTCAAGCATCTCGGCAAAGATGCAGCCCGCGGACCAGATGTCGACCTCAACGTCGTACTTTTGCCATGTAAGCATAATCTCTGGGGCACGATAGTACCGCGTTGAGACGTAGCCAGTCATCTGCGAATCCTGGATACGCGCCAGGCCAAAATCACAGATCTTGAGATCACAGTTCTCGTTAATCAAAATGTTACTGGGCTTCAAATCGCGGTGCACCACGCCAGCTGAGTGCACATACTTGAGACCACGCAGGATCTGGTACAAAAAGTACTGGATGAACTGTTTTTCCAGCGGTCGCGAGGTCAGCAGTCGGTGCAGGTCGGTGCCCAGCAGCTCGGTGACGAAGTAAATGTCTTCAAGTGGTGAAATGAAAATGTCGCTGAGACTGATGAGGTTCTCGTGTCGCAGCTGCTTGAGCAGCTTGAGTTCGCGGTAAGTGCGTTTGGAAAGTACTGGTGTGTCGAAGGGCTTCATAATCTTTTTGATAGCCACGTTCTGGCCGGTGAGCTGGTCCTTCGCAGAACACACCAGTCCAAACGCACCCATACCAACGGGATTCAGGTCGCCGTATCTGTGTGGTTAGCGTTGCAAACGCACAATAGAATTTGCAAAAAGGGCTCTTACCTGCTGGTTATCTCAAAGCAAGTGCCAAAAATCTGGGTTCTGGAGGTTTGTCAGCACGTCACGAAAGAGAAAAAAAGAAATACGTAAAAAAAAAGCACCAAGCGTATAGCACATACCTAATGAAGTCAGTCATGATGATGGTGGTGGTGGTGGCGGCGCGAGGTGACGGTATGGAGCGAGGCCAGAGAACTTTGGTGGTGAAGAGGAAAAAGGAAAGGAAGGAAAAGACGACGAAGATAGGAATAAAAATAACAAACGGCAGCTACAATATCTATGACGTAACCAGTCACTAACAAACGATTATGTCAGCATCGGTGGGGTCCGCGCGTCGCACGCGAAAAACTTTTTTAAAGAAAGCAGGAGATGAATGGATTACAAAACATGTTTAAAATTAGTCCAAATATATATTACTTTTATTAATATGTACTTGAAATGTCAAATAATAGGAAAAAAGAAGTTAGAGATCATAGAAGCATTGCGATCATACCAAGCACCATCAGGTTCTGGCTGTTGCCCAAATGTACCGCACCGTCGGTTTCCGTCGACGTGCGTGCCTCGCGCGTTACACGGAACGAAGGGCGAAACGATAGCGACGTCACAGTAGGAGAAGGGGTCTTTTTAGCGCTTTCCTCATTATTATTATCATTATTATTGCTGTTATTGTCGTTATTGTCGTTATTGTTGTTATTATTGCTGCTATCATTGTTATTATTCTGGTTGCTGTTACTATCGTTGCTGCTGTTGTCGCTGCTGTCATTGTTATTTAGCACGTTGGAGTCGGAAGTACCAGAATTTTCAGCAGAGTTTTGGTGACTCTCAATATTGCTGTTATCAGAATTGGAGGTTTCTGCACTGCTATTGTTGTTTTCATTGCTGCTGCTGCTGCTGTCGTTACTACTTGAGTCAGCACTGCCAGAACTGGTGCCACTGGTCCCACCGCTGCCACTACCAGTGTCACTACCACTGCCGCTACCGTTACCACTGCCACTGCCGCTGCCGCTACCGTTACTACTGCCACTGCCACTGCCACTGCCACTGCCACTGCCACTGCCACTACCACTACCACTACCATTGCCACTGCCATTACTACTGCCATTTCCAGAACTAGAGCCGTTATCATCAGCATTATTGTTGGAAGCATTAGAGTTATTAGGGCTGGTATTAGGATCACTTGCATCATCATTATTGGGGGAGTTGTTATTACTGGGGGAGTCGTTATTGCTGGGGGTCGGATTGTTGTTGTTGTTGTTATTATTACTGTTGGCTGGGCTATTACTGCTATTATCAGGAGTGGTAGCATCGTTGGTACTTTCCTCATTTTCACTACTAGACGGCGAGTTGCTCGCCACAGGGCTGCTATTGCTCGGTTTGTTGCTGACAGATGTGTTAGGTCCAGCAGTACCAGCTGGACTAGTTCTGTTGGCAAAAGATGAGGATGAGGAGAGAATAGAGCTGGAAGATACTAAACTGGATGAGGGGGAGTTTGAAGAAAGGGATGAATTTAAACTGGTGTGGGAGGATTGCGCAGTGGTGGATACAGGCGGGCTAGTTGTCAGTAATGGACTGGCGCTAGAAAGTGTAGAGGATATGTCAGTAGAAGTGACTCGAGCTGAAACTGAATTAATGCTCTTTGATGAGCTGGCAAGAGTAGGCCAAGTACTATTAGAAAGAAAGGATGAAATAGCACTAGACGTGTGAGAGGAAGACTCAGATGCAGATACACTGGAAGCAGACGTGGAAAGAGAGACAGATTCAGATGCTGAAGATGGCGCATCCGACGACCAGGGAACAAAAGTGGATGTGTTAGAAGTTGAGGTGCTAACACTCGATGATACGAGACTTGCGGAAGACGAAGCACTAAAGCTGGAAAGGATACTGCTAGACCGGGAGATTACAGTTGAGGTGGAAATGCTCGAGGATGCTAAAGACAGTTTTGTGCTCAGAGTGGAGTTATGATAGAGTCCTGTGCTAATTGTTGACTCCGTGGTAGCAGAAGAAGTGGTAAGCGAGCTAAGCAATGAGGTTGAGAAACTCGTGCTGTGTTGAGAACTAGTTGACGGTACCAAGCTGGTCAGGCTTGGAGATGACTGAGCAATCGTGCTCTTTGGCGCCGGCAGACTTGATGATATGGAAGTGAATGTTGTAGTAACTTCACTTTCAGACAAGACCGTAGGGGCCGATGAGAACGCTGAAGTCGAAACTGAGCTTTCTGTAGGAGTCACAGTAAAACTCGGGGATGTTGAAATAGTTGACGAAATGGCAGATGAATAACTGCTGGTAAGACTAGTAATATATCTGGAGCTTTTGCTAGTGGTTTTGCCTATAACGGCTGTTGTTTTAGGGGGAGCTACGCAAATAAGCTCGACACTAAAGAAAATTTGGGTAATATCGTTGGAATTGGGGATTGGGGTGAAGCCAATCTGCGCTTTATACGGATTGTCGCCAAAACACTTTCTACATTGGTTGAAATAGATCTGAATTTCACCGTTGCTGTTACACAGGCAATCGTTTTGCCAAGTGAATATTGAAAGGATGGTGCACGTTAGCCACGCTGTGGGGATTAAAACTTTGCACGTCAAGCAGCCCAATTCTGCAAAGACCTCAGGGACTACATCTGATGGCGGCCGAGACGGCACATGCGGAAAGGGCTGCCGCCTTTCAAGCTGGGTTTCGTCCGGCAGGAGAGAGTCGATAGCATAAAGGTTCCGATTAAGGGCGGTACGCTCGTAGGATGAGATATCACCATGTTCTAGCAGGTCAAGAGTCCCTTCACGCAGCTCACGTAGGCTTTGAAGGTCTTGGGATGATGTAGCTGAGGCTGTGTCTGCAACAGCAGCCCCAAACGACGCAAGCGATAGAACAAGTATAGATAAAACCCTCATGATTGGGGACGAATGACGAGAAACTGATTAAAAAAAAATAAACTAAAAAATATGCAATTGGAGAAAAAAAAAGTTGAAGAAAAAAAAGAGAAGAAAAAGCTTTAAAAAGAGGACGACATGCCACTTAAATCGCACCTTCAAGGACTACAACACTTTGCGTATTCGACAGCATGTAATTTATTTTACGCTGGACTCAACATATAGTTTGAGTAGGCGCCGATTAGCAGGCCTGCAGCGCGATGTACTTTTGGATTGGATTGACAATACAGCGGAGATTGGCGAAATTTACTACCAAACATTGTCCGGAATGCATCTGCACAGTACATGAATAAATGCAAAGGCATGATTTTAGGTAACTCCCGACTATGTCCAAGATCTTGGTAAAGCTCGCTAAATAGATCTAGTTGATAGAAGCACCCTAGGAAGAGTGCCATGCTAACGGTGAAGTTACGCCAATAAGAAAAATTGAATGTAATTAAGAAATAACGAGTACTAAGAGACCGGGTAGAGAATATGGACCCATTATAATGTCATCTATTTGGGTCTTCAGAATGTTAGCGAGTAAAACAAGTAGCGAGATTGCCGACGGTAGGTCTGCTTTAGGCCGTTAGTTACCAGATAGAGCTAACGCAGAAAAAAAGAATTTGTGTGGCAGAGAAAGAGTTAAAGACCAACTAGAAGATTCTACACAAACGGTAGTAAAATGAAAGAGTAGCTGCACAAATATGAATTTTAAGGTTTTTCCGCTAAACTGTAAATGGTGATTGTAACGCTGCATTAGGTTATGTAGTGATGCAAGTCCTCGATCTGGCCTGAAGCACAAACCTTTTTTTGCAGTAGGATTCTTTGTGAATCTTCTTAAGCACGGCTGTGCATTCCCTCAGAGTACATACGGCGGGCCACGTACTAAAGCTCAACGTACAAAAGGATACACATTAGAAGTATATTAGAAGCAGCAATTAAACACTTACTGCCTTCAGTCACATTCCGAAGACTCGTATGCAGCCACATTTAAAGAAAACTTTTCACGAGTTGAGGACCTGTTGCTTTAGCATTCAGGCTGGTGTTGTTTTGCATCACGCAGCTGGTCATAAACATACAAGAGCCCAGCATTAGGCCTTAGATCTAAGACGTTGTAGCAGCTAGCAAGATACACTCTGATCGTATACTGGGAGATTCGCAATAATTAAATCTCAAGACGCTGATCACCGTCGCTCAGAACTAATTATAGACAACTGCCAGATGCTGGGCCGGCGTGTAATGTAGTCGCTTTCTACAGCATGAAGATGAATCTCAAATACTGAACTGCATGGATTTGATACGCTCGAGTCGTCTGCTCCACATTTTTTTTTTCTTTTTTTATCAATATATCATATATGGCATTCAATCAGTTGTCGGTACATACTACATGGTCGCCTTTTCGTAACTGTGCCTTTCAGTTTGAGCCTATCACCTCTGTAGGCTGGTAATACTCCCGCAGCTACGCACACTACGCAGATCCACGTCGCGAAACTCATTGTGATGCTCAAATCGCCCAGTGACCCGGTGTGTCTCTGCATCGACAAAGTCTACTCGTACGTCATAAGCACGGCCGTCGAATAGCCCAGCGGCGACAAGAGCTGTTTCTGCCTTCGAGAAAACCGTTGGTGTTAACAGCTGGTGCGTCAGCGCGGGATTCTCGTATTTCTTAGCTAGACTGGGCTCACTATCCGTGCTATTTGTGAACGTACTTGCTGTGGTAGTTGATCGACTGCTCGTAAGACTGGAAAAACTTTTCTTGCCGCCGGGGCCCTTATCCAGGCTGGCTCCATCGATATTTACAGTTTCACAGCTGCTTTCACTACTCGGCCCCTGCACACTATTCCTGGGAAGTTCCTCGGTCGTCTCGCCTTCATAATAGTGGAATTTACAGTGGAACACACGCCACAGAATCACTTTGAAAACCAGCAGAAGCGGGAGTAGCGGTGTCAGCCAAATTGTAATACGCCAACCGCCCTGAACCCAAATGATGGACAGAACTGCTACATTGCCGAAACCAACAGCAAAAAGCAGTGCGTTGACTAAAAACGGCCAGTACTTCCCATCTGATTCAGCTTTGGTCGTGAAAACATATAGCAGCGAATAACGCTTATAAATCACATCTAACCCAAAATATATGGCCAGAACTGGTAGCACTAGCGGCTGGACCACAGCAAACGCGAATCCAATCGTGGCGTAAAAAAGCAGCCAATTGTAGTAGGACGCAAAGTTGAACCGGCGCTCTGCAGACTCCCACTCGGCGGTTTCGCGTGGTGTCGGTGACCGGAACCGCCGCTGAAACTCTTGGTAGACCAACGTTGTTAGTTGCAGGAGGTCCAGCACTGCGCCTAGATTCACGCGCAGCACGTACATGACCCAGAACGATGAGGCTCCCAGTACTGCTTGAGCAACTTGCTCCGCCAGATCCAACTGCGCAAACACTTGATGAAGCGATAGCTGGGAGTCTTGCTCGCCCCGCAGCGTTAAAACTGTTGTCACGACCCCCCACACAATGCTAAATGTCGTGAAAACAAAAAGATTGTTAAAGACAAAAAATATATATAGTCTTTTTGTCACGTCAACCTCGCGCTCGTGTCGCGTTACTTTGCCCTGCCACTGGATCAGTCGCCGCATAAGCATGGGCAGAATGAGGAACACTAGCGCTGTCACCGCGGGCGAGAGGGCGCCCTGCAGCAGCGAAAACGCAACCGGGTACGCGTCAGTAAACCGCCCAAATGCCGGCCACAGCACCCCCATCCGCGACAACTGCGATAAAAAGGTGCCCATGAATGCGTTTGGAACAATCCAGCCAACCACCAGACACACAAAAAGAAAGTCGCCCCAGACCTGCTTGCTATGGCGCTCTACGCGGGTCAAGACAATGTTGTCCCAGATAATGTCTTCGGGTCGTGATGCTAGCTCCGGGTAGAGGTGACCGCGGCGTCTTTTTTCCATGGTGCGCGCAAACTCATGGCAGGCCTTGGCACTACGGAAACAAATGAACCCATAAGGCAGACACCGATTTGCATCGACAGCCCGCTGTGCGTCTACCAGTTGTCGCTCAACACGATTCAGCTTTGTAAAAAAATGGTCAATGGCGTCGACCTTGGCACCTCCTGCGGTCTTGTATATTGGGCGGTGTAGCGGCAAGTTATCCGGGTCGCGCAGGTATTTGGCCAGGATTTTCTCAAGTCGGAACACAATTCCATCATGTTTGTATGCCAGCTGTGCCAGCTTTGTCACATCGCGGCCAACCCACACGCTCTCAATACTGGTGACTATATCAGCTGCGCTGCAACTCAATTGGAAAGCCGCTGCTTTGGCCACAAGCCGCGCCAGCCCCGTGTCGCTCATGTACCGACGCGGGATCTCTGTGACCATCACTATGCGCATGTAGAGCGTGCCAGCACGTGCCGCCTGACGCATTCGCCACTGCCGTAGTGCCACTACCCGCGCCGTGTGCGTCCATACAAACCAGCACGCGACGAAATCAATGGCCCAAGTCACGGCCACATGTGCACCCATAGGTGCTCCCCGCAGCAGCGTTGGCGTGGTCAGGAAAAAATAGTCGCTTCGTGCCGGCGTCGCTGCTCCCGCCGAATTCACCGCGCGCAGGTTGTACACAATGTTGATGGGGACAACGACCGCGCCTGCCAGCACCGTGCCCACGACAAACACGTTGCGACAGAGCGCCACAAACTGCAGATACACAACGGCGTCAAGCCCCAGCGCATCCGCAAGCTCTCGGTCGCCTGGCGCAAAGATCCGCCGCAGCCAGGCTGTAGGGTGCGCGCTCAGGACTGGACTTGGCGCCGGCTTGGGCGCGTACACGCGCGCGTTATGCGGCCGCACCAGGCAAAACCCCACAAAGAGCAAAAGCGAGCCGCCCAGGCCAACCGCCAGCCCGGCCAGAACGGAGTTTCCGGTAACCTGCAATGTCTGAAATGATTTTTGCAAAAAGGCCAGCAGCACCTGGCCGGCATCTTGATGTGTTGTAGAGTTGTTCATGGTATTAATAAGTAAATAGTTAAAAAGAAGGGAAATAAATATTGGATATGTGGTATATGGATGCAATGTAACAGGAGTAGTCGTGACGATGATGCTCAATGTAGCGGCTATGGCAACAGCATGGCGATGCAAGAGACAAAGACCAGAATAAATAGCTCCGGCCGCAGGGATAGCTTAAATGGGGCCCGTGGTGGCCCCGTTTCGAAACGTAAACAGGTAGCGCAGTCTCGCCGCATCCCGGTCCGCTGCAAAAAAGAAATGCGAGGAGGAGGAGGAGGATGATGATGTCCTCTCGCCATGCTGAAACTGCTGGAGGAAACGCTGCTCGTCAGAAACGCTGCCAATGTCTTTTTCTACACGGTGATGGCGCGAGAAAGTAGACACTGGGGATGATGAAACTGGAGGAAGTAGTAGTGCGTCGTAATCCAGAGCCAGATGAAACTGGTCGTCTTGGGGAGCTGTCCGCAGCTTGGTTGTTAATGTCCGCACGTTTTTGCTTAGCTGCCGGCTGGTCTCGTCGCCATCGCTTTCACTCACATCGTTTGACGGGGGTTCTTGGTTCCAACTGCCCATCAAGTCGTCATTATCACCATCATCGCCGTCGTCCTTGTCGTAATCTGCTTGTGTTTCATCGTCTTCTTCGTCCAGATCTGCCACGCCGCGAAATACTGTTTCGCGAGGCGCTGCCGGCACGCCCCAGACCGCCCCCGTGGTCCGCGCCAGCCCACGGAGGTGACCGTGATCCACCAGAATTGTACCTGTTTCAAGATCAATAACGTCGCCGCCGTCGCTATCCTCCTCACCCCCGTACTGGCTGTACCGGTGAATGATGTCCTCCCACACTGTCTGCAGCCGTCGCGTCGCGGCCTCTCGTTTCAAAGAGATTTCCTCAAAGGGGACCTCAGCCACATGTTTTTTCAATGGCGGGGATGGACTCTGCATCTCATAATCCTCGGGTGATGGCCGCCGTTTGCCATTGCTGGTGCTTATATTCGCCGTCATTGTCGTTTGGCGCGTCGTTCATGTATTTTTTTTTTTTTTTTTCGTGGGCTTGACAATTATGCGACGCGAGATCAGGACGAGAAAAAAGAAATAGTCACATGACATTCATATAAGAGATGATGTAATACATACATGTGGTACTGAAATGGCAGGCACAGAATAGACTACATCCTTCCCATGTTTGCGATCATTAAAGGCAGTCAAACAGAGTCCTAATTGTTGAAATTATAACTAACTTCTTATCATTTTCCATATAAATTCATGCAAAGGAATATCCTTGAATATTAGAGGCGTGGCTAAAGATGCGAGACTTTTGCAAAACCAAGTTGTATGTATCAAAATATCTTTTTGATTCAGGGGGCTCATTATCAGGGCTGCTTGACATTGAACTCTTTTTCTTATATTTTGCCATTGTATACCAGTAATCCCTAGATAAATTAAAATTGAAAACCTTTATTGGGCCTCTAAATGTCTATTATTTTAAAAATTATCTTACCGGCTAAAATTTAGTATCTTACACGGTGCTGACGTTGAAACCACCGGGCACTCTGTCCAAGCTACACAACGCTTGCATTTTCAACAACAAATAAAAGAAGTATCCGGCGCTGGCGGGAAAAGAACCGAAAGTTCCACGCCCAGCGTATACAGTAACACAGTGCATGGTTATGACCTCAGCCGTGCTATCACGAAGATCACTGTGCCATGTGAAAAAAAATTATCAGATTAGTTATCATGAATAGCATTTACAGAAAAAGTATATACCCCAGATCTGGACTCTATTGTCTTACCTGCCGCGCCGAGCCTAATACTTACCCCTAAGTATCCCTTTGGATGAAAACAGACACGTGCAAAACCCAGTCAGCCTTACTGTAGATACGTTTTACCTCCTGGAACGAGAGTTGGGTAATAAAATGCAAGAAATGAGGATCAAATATGAGACCAACTTGGAAAGGGTATTACAAACCAAAAATAAATTAAATCCACCTAGATGTACTTTTTGGATTATAAAAGAATCGTTGCAGTGCACAGATTTTTGATTCTTTTGAAAAAACCACTGGTATTGGACCAATTGTATTCAGTGTCATAAATTGGGTTAGTTTAGGTTTACGCTTTAGCGCCAATGCAAGCTTATTGTTAAACCTTTTGGAGAAACACTCCCCCCCCCAATGCCCATGAAAATGCTGAACCCCCCAAACCTATCAAAGGCACGGCTTAAGCGGATTTTCCAAGAAAAGTGGGCGATAATCAATCAACGTACTACGCCTCAGTTTACTACAGAATAGTATGGCTTTGAGGTGATTGTTTAATTTGAGATAGGGAATAACTAGAATTAAAAAAAAAAGAATAAATTAGAGTAGAAAAGTTGAGTAAATAATAAAAAATCAAGAGTAGCCAAATAGTTGACTTCTCTGGGTTGATACTTTGAGCGATAGTAATGTAGCTCCTAATCATGGATGACCTATAGGATTAATCCCAGCCTTATTAATAGTAATATATCGAGATGATTCATAACGCTGTGAATCCAGAAACCCCATTCAATGGCCAGTACACATGAATTCATTTTGTAATATATACACTAGCATACTCAATTTAAAGTCTAACCGATTCATAACAAATATATATATCTATATATCTATACAGGTATGATAACATACACAAGAGTTGTAAAAGATGTAACATTGATTTTGAAAAATAAAACAACCCGCATCATTTAAATCAAAGCGAGAGCAGCAACAGCACCAGAGAGACCCAACACCACACTCGCGCTGAGAGTCATGTGAGTAGCAGCGTTGGCCTGCACAGCAGTTGAAGAAGCAGGGGTAGAAGCTTCTGCACTGCTGGACGCCAAACTGGAAGAAGCATCGGCAACTGCAGAGCTATGAGAACCGGAGCTGGTGGTAAGGAACCGGCTGGTGGTTGCAGCAGGAGAAGAAATGGGTGCAGGGGTAGCAGAGCTGATGGCAGAAACTTCAGCAGCAGTGGAACCTGGTTCGACAGAGCCAGACGAAGCGGTTGCAACAGGCGCAGCAGAAGAACTTGTCACTTCTTCTTCTTCTGAGTCCCGGGTTGCCGTGATATAAACTGCAAACTGGCTAAGGTTTTCTTCAATCTCAGTTACATGACCCACAATCGAGGTAGGGTAGTATTGGTAAAGAAGGTTACTGACATCTGACATTGGAAGGTCTGCGTAGACTGACTTAACCAGTGAAATCTGTTCTGGGGTCAGGTCTTCGTCTGTGTTTAAATTACCAAAGTCAACAGTTTGAATCTTGGAGACCCATGAGGACAGAGCGGAGCCCATGGTAAAGCTATGAGTTGCGTAGTAAGCAGTCAGAGAATTGTAGACAGGCGTGTTTGAGGTAAAAAGCTCGGCAGCCTCAGACTCTAATTCCTCCGGACTGGGAATGGATATAGGCGCCTGGGCCTGAACACCAACAGCAAGAATAGTAGTTAAAGCAAGAGCGGTAGTAAGCTGCATTTTTGTGCGACAGAAACGGAAAAACGAGTGGATGTAGTTGAAACAGCGGTTAAACAAAATTTTCAATTAGAGAAGGAAAAAAAAAAAGATAACACCGGAAAAGTAGACCTTTTTATATTTCACTGGCAAGAGCGCCTTCAGGTTTGCAAATAACTAAGTACTTAACGATAAAATCGTTGTGAATAGATACCCCTTGTTTTCTTTGGACGAGCGTTTAGGTTTTGTACGTTTTTTCTTGCTTTTGTGATGAGGCTAAAATAACTCGTATTCTTCTACATGATTTCAACAGCAGACAATGAAGCGCTATTATATATACATTGTGTTCATTGTATGTTCGACATCAAGATACTAAATCCCATGAAATCAACAGGAATAACGCTGTATTACTATATTTTGACAAAATTTTCATTTTTTTTTTAATATTTTTTCTATACTTGTCCGCAGGGGTTGCGCTCCCTCCGAAATCTGTTGAGCACCGTTTCTGGTAATCTGGTTAAACCTTCCTCGTCTGTGACGCTGAAATCAAAAGGACTAGTCTAGAATCACACTGCTAACATCATGCAATATTGTTATGAATCAGCATTAAAGCATTCCGACCGGCCCACCAAATATAAAAAATACAATATGAAACCATGAAACCATCAAGCCAGGCAGCAGTCTAGATGTGGAATTGCTGGGATGAACAAAAAAAGGCTCGCAAACTATAATTGAGCACTAGTCCCAAAAGGTCAAGGTAGCCATCCAGAAGTGGTAATACAAAATCACGTGACATGTTTAATTGCCTTTTGATATGGCGTTAATGATCAGTCAGCCATTTGGTGTCTTGTGGTTAGAGAACAACATTGAACAGACATAGGGGTTACCTGAGACCTGAACTGTCAAACACATACAAAAGGGGATCTAGGTAATAAAGAAGCAGTTGTCATAAGGGTAGGCCAAGTGATGCATAACAAATGTCCATATATAACAGACACCCTCCAAAAGCCTACATTATTTCTCAAGACAACAAAATTGTATATTCAAATAGGAGTAGCATAATCTAACGCAATACAATCAGATATGAATATTTTAATAAAATATTTAATTACGTGATATCTGAATGGCATTTAAATAATGATAATATGTATTTTGTGTGAAATTAATAGCATGTATACATACTGCCTCTAAAACTGCATTAACACGGCTTTCCATAGATCTTTTCAAGAGATCAAAACAATCATTGCCTAAAGTATTTCATGCCTCCTCAGTTGCCTTATAAAACTGCTCATCTACTTTCTCTGTAGTATCAACAAATGATTCAAATCCTGGACTAAGAATATAGATATCTTCTTTATGTTTAGCCCAGTCATGCTCAATAGAGTCGATTTCTTATCCCTGTTTATTCGGTAGATTTCTGGTTGACCACCACCATAGATTACCGACTGAATTATTATAGATATCCCTTCATCTTCTGTATAGGAGCTAACACACTTCTTTTTCTTTCTATTTTTTGTTTTGGCAGTTAAATTGCCATATCGGCTGATTTTTCGTTCTTTTGCTAAGCTCGATAGAACATATATTTCTCCAAACATTCTTGTTCTACTGCTCGTAACCCCACTCCTCACGCGGAAAATGCCCATTAACAACGTGTTTTGGTTAATTTTTCATTTAATTGATTTCTATTTTACGCTTTCTAATGGCCATATCCAAAAATATTTCAGTGCATGAGCAACACTATAGACGGAAGCAGACTTATCAAGTGATCGCTAGATATATTCTATTTTTATAAAGAGATTCCGCTTGATTAAAAAAATAAAATTATCAGTTATCAGAGTCAGTTTGAGGCCATTGAGTATCTAAAGTTATACTGTGCGCTGACATCGCTACCTTGCCAGTCTCAGAAACAATTTTTTTTTTTTTTTTGAATTTCATGTCTTCTTTGTATATCGTTTTGTTTCATAATTTTGTATATAACTATTTGCTTCAAGAGCAATAAACTAATTATCTATCTACTTATCAGGGTCAGAAAGAATCTCTGGTCATCCGGAGCGGATAGCGCTGATTCCTGTAGTAGGAGCCATGCATTTTTCAATGACAGTGTTTATTGTTAATAAGATAAATCAGTTGCCCGTTGAATATAAGCCTTTTCTGGGCACCAAAATATGGGCCAACTACAATTTCATGTTTAAATAGCTCTAATTCCTATTTTGGAAAGTTTATTCAAAGTTGGAGACTGCAAAGGTGTGGAAGTTTTGGCTTGTGAAGAAGGGGGTAGGATATTATAATCCGATTTATGCATCACAAAGAGTTTGGTTAACTTTTGCTGGGTGACTATACAAATCAAGTACTTTAGGTAGGTCCCAACTTATCTTGCCAGCATCGGCCATTTCCCCCAACCTTGCAGTTTCTAGTAAAGTTCCTAATAAATATTTGACTCCCCTATGCTCTCATGCAGTAGAGACTTGATCATGCGCGTATCAGTCTGTTTTGTGCCATCTGGGATCCTTCATAAGGTCTAGTGTCATTATAAATACAGCTTGTTACGATCGTTGGGTATGTGATCTTTTGTTTTGAAGCTTATGACTCTTGGCTTTGATTATTATACTGGGAGGTTACCACTCTCTGTAGCTGTGCCCGTTATCACAACGGATACTCACTCATGGCCCGAAGCCCCTTCAATGTATTTAACAGTAAGGCTAAACCCAATTCCGGAGAAACAGTTAACAGTAACATTTTATTCAATGTCGTTCTCCGGCAGTGTTTGATAATATGTTGTATGGTCTTGAACTCACCACCTGGGCTTTTGTAGCAAACATGATCGCCTGGTGACTACCCTCAGATGAGTGTGAGTCACTGGTATGATTTGTTCTTCCGTCTTTCAGTTGTTCTGGGGCTACCAATCATCTCTAACTATCTCTTTAAATAATACTTGGTGCAAGTATCATATGAAAACTGGCACATGCACAACCCAGCTAGCCTTACTGTAGATACATCTTACCTCCCAGGATGGGAGATAGGAAATAAAATGGAAGAGACAGAAATTGAAGCTGAGACTAACTTGGAAAGTGGGTTGAAAGACTAAAATCTATCTAAATGTACTTTTTGAATCGTGTAAAAAAAATCCATTGCCAAGCATAGAGTTTTTTATTATTCTTTTAGTAAAAACTACCAATCGTATAGCCTATTCAATGCCTGGAATAGAGTTGATTAAAGTTTACGCTTTGACGCCAATGCGAGTTTATTGTTGAACCTTTTGCCCATGAAAATGTCGAAACTCTAAACAATATAAGGGGCACGGCTTCAACGGCTTTGGCCAAGAAAAAAGTGAGCTATAATCAATTAACATACTACCCTGTTTATACTTTCCATGGCGGAATCATATGACTTTGGAGTTAAGCTAAATGCTTGATTTGAAATAGGGAGTACTTAGTATTAGAAAATATAGATCTGAATAGAAAAGTTGAATAATAAAATATCACGGGTAGCTAAATAGTTGACTTCTCTAATATAGTTCCTGATTGTGGATGGCCCACGATATGATTAAGATTATATTACTAGTAACATGTAGAGATTATTCATAAAACTGGGAATTCAGCCATGAAAAAACCTTACCCAATGGCTATTATAAATGAATTCTTTTTTTAACATATACAATTTGAAACTCTGACAATTTATTATAAAATCATATATATTATATATATCAATACAGGTATGATAGCATACCCAAGAGGTATAGAAGATGTAAAATTAAATTTTTTTAAAAAAAAAACCCAAATTGCCTAAATCAAAGCGAGAGCAGCAACAGCACCAGAGAGGCTCAATGCCATAGCAACACTGAAGGTCATACGTGCAGCGACATTGGCTCCCGAAGTACCAGGAGAACCTAAACCCGGTAAGCCCTCGGGCCCCGTGGGAAAAGCTGCCCACTGGCTAAGATATCCTTCAGTGTCAGTGGCAGGGCCCACAGTCGAGGTAGGGTAGTATTGGTACATAACATCATTGAACTCCGAAATTGGAACTTCTGCGTAGAGCGACTTAGCCAACTCCTGTTGTTCTGGGGTCAGCTCATAGGTTTGGTCCAAAATACCAGTGTCTATGCTTTGAACCTTGGAAGCCCACGAGGCCAGACGGGATTCGACAGAAAAACTATGGGTTGCATAGTAAGCAGTCAGATAATCCTGGAGAGGCTTTTTTGTGGCGAAAAGGTTCAAAACATTAGACTCCATATCTTCTTGACTGCGTAGGGATTTGACTTGTGCCTGGACACCAAGGGCAAAGATAGTAGTTAAAACAAGAGTGGTAGATAGATAGATAATCAGTTTATTGTCCTTACATTAAATAGTTACATACAAAATTACAAAACAATACAAGAGTGGTAGTGAGTTTCATTTTTGTGAGAGAGAAGTCAAATAATAAGTGGATGTAATTGAAATAGTTTTTAATGAAAAATTTTAATTACAAAAGAATGATATGATAGGAAATACAGGCCTTTTTATATTCCAATGATCAGAGCGTCTTGTAGTCTGCAAATAACAATGAACTTAATTATAAACTTGTCGTAAATATATGTCTCTTGTTTTCTTTGGACAAGAATCTCGTTTTTGTACCTTTATTCTCACTTGCGTGATAAGGCTGATTAATAGTATTCTTCTACATGACTTCAACGGCGGAAAATACCGTATCCTTTCATTTTTTTACAGCATATTCGACATCAAGGTATCAAAGCCCTGGAGATCAGCAGCCATAATTCTGGATCGTTATAACATTTTACTTTTGTTTCTTAATAATATTTTGATATTTCTCTGCAGAAATTGTACTACCTCTGAATGATGTTAAAAGCTACTTCTGGACGTCTTGTTAGACATTGCTTACTTGCAATGTTGAAATCAAGTGGATTAGCTTAGAACCACGCAGCAAGGATGACGTAGTGCTATGGATCAGCACCAAATAATCCACATTGTGAAGTCATAAGTAAAACTATCAAGTCATTTCAGGCGGCAGTCTCGTAAGATTGCAGTATTAAACCAAAAAGCCCACGAATTATAACAGAGGAAACACTCATAAGTGGCAGCATTTCTTATGTAACTCCTCTGAATTTAAAATGGATTGTGATATAGCGTTAATGATCAGTCAAAGATCTGGTGTCTTGCTGTTAGAGAATGTAATTGAATAGAAAGAGGCAAAGTGGTGTCCCCAAACTTGAACTTGATCCGGCTGTTAAACACCCAAAGAGCTCCAGACAATAAAGGAGCACTTTTCATGAGTACAGACGCAGTCAATAAATGCACAACAAGTCAAGAACCATATATAAGTTTAATCTGACCGATTTGTAAGGAAGAAAGAGAAAGACCTCCAAGTGAAAGCGAAACTTGAAATTACCAGGGTTTGTATATAGACACTAGTAATAAAGTATTATTTATACTTATGTTACTGAATGCATTCAAGCTTTAAACTCAAACATCACATAACCCAATATCGTCACAAACTGTGCATGAAATTGTCTCATACTTGATGAAGGGTCTTGAGTGGTGCAACATGGACTGGTACCCAAATCACAGAGTTCCTACCCCACGAGAATAAAAAAGCCAAGTACCCATTGGGGACCTGGCTAGAAACTGCAAGGCTGAAGAAAATAAATCGATGCCGGCTAAATAATCTGGGCAATTTTTTTTTTTTCGGTATTTTGTTTATCTAAGATTGATAAATATCCATTGTGGATAAAAGGACGATAAGCTTATAATATGGAGAAGAATGAAAAAAAAAAGAAACGAGAAAAGACACCTGAGATCCTTGGGAGATAAATTAGAATGGTTTGTGTTTTTTAGTGAGTTGGGACTAAATACCAACATTGACACGCACAAAAACTACGTCATTCGTTTAAGAATACCAATCATGGGACCTCCATTTTAAGACGTTATCTATATTTTTAAGACTAATAGAAACCAGCCGTACACCACTTTTTTAGATAGTAAAACCGGAGTACAATGTTCGTACATCCCAAGATTTTGAAACATTGCTGTAAAAAGTAAATGCCCGTCATTTATTATAGAATTACGGTTGCAAATACTGTGTTGCAATGTAAGGATTAACTAGAACCACCGAAAGTAATACAAATATAACTAGAGACAAATGGAAAATCCATGTCTATTTGCCATTTTGTTTCTATTTGATGTAAGGCCAATAAGCTAATTATCTATCCATATAAATCTAAAAGGAAATAATATCAAATTAACAGTGTATAGTTTATAGAAAGTTAAATGGAGCAGTATAGAAAAAACAAAAATTACAGATATTTATAGATTTCTAATGCCCTTTTGTTCTACTAAATAAGAACTTGAGTTCCTGTTGATCTTATAAAAACAGAAACAGGTACAACCCCAGCCTCAAACTATCAACAATACGTAAAGTAGGATACTATGTGTACTGGCACATCTTTATCTAAACTGGTGGCATATTTGGAAATCTAGCTGCAGGTATTTAGTTTCCTGAATGTCAATTTATAGTATTGATCGGCCGGGCGTTATATATTGCAGGTTCCCCTCAACACGTTGAAGTTATTCATGGCGAAACTTTGGCTCCACCAAAAGATAAAATATCAGTCGATTGTTCTTACATTCAATGCTTACAAAAAAAACGACTCCATCGAACATTTGAACTTGTAACATGTGCTGAGGCTGCTACTTTCCCAATCTTATAGAGATAAATGCTTTGAAATTCATGTCACCAATAGCGATAAACTGATCACCTATTTTTATGTGCTTTTAACTTTTAAATATTAAGGCAACAAACTGATCATCTGTCTGAATATAAAAATAAAATCTTACTCATAAAAGTCCTCCGCAGCTAGCACTAATTAGATTGCCACGATAATACAGAATACAAATAAATATATCTTTGATGTTAAAATGTCTTTGCCGTTATACCGCAGGCGCGTTTTACCGGGGGGCCGTGCGGCTCATGAAAAGTTTTGTCAAGAATCTTACGCATTGTGCCGAAGCATTTTTACAAATCGATTCAAACTCAAAGCAAACCCTAATTCTTTTTTTCTACCTGAGATGAATCAAATGATAACATACTACGATACCGAATACACGCAAAAAGAAGAAGACAATTGTAAAAGAAAAAAAAAAACAAATAAAAGTAAGAATGACCGAAAAGACCAAATTAGTAAAAAAAAAAAAAGGTCATAATATTAAAGTTATTAGCACTTGTTAATCAATTCAAATTGTAGTTCTATTATTACAAAAAATGCTCCTCAGTGGACGCTTCAGCTGTTGCAATGACCCGACGCATTGAGTGTACCGTGAACATCAGCTCATGAACTCTCATCTGGTTTAGCACAGACCCATGGATTGACTTGAGAAGATCTTCACGTGTTAATTTACATTCAATTAATTGGCGGTTCCGAACGGTTATGTTAATGTAAAAGGTTAGTGCAATGCGGCTAACATGACATCCAACCTGTAGATGATTGATGATGATTCTGGAAAAAAACGATCTAAAACAATGCATTGCTTGATAATAACGAGGTTTTAAAGGTGCGATATTTGACGAAGCTCCAGATTCGGTCGGAGCAGACCGCGGGTAAGCTCGTAAATAAGCAAAGTCTCTATCACAAAGGTCATTCACTGTTGGAACGCGCGGCGTCCAGCAAGGGTGTTTTGGGTTAGCCCGCAGTTGTAAGGCGATTTTAAAAAGTCGGCAAAAGTAGAAAACAGTAAGATTTTCAATCATGAATATAGTCTTCCAATTGATTAAAGACAATACTTTGTGTGGCGGCGTTATACCTCGTGCGCGCAAAGTACTTTCAATATTCACTCTAAGTGCGTGCCAAAACATCTTTGCCACTGTCCGCAATAATGCCAGAAACTCAACGCTGTTGAAAATTTTGGCATCAAGTGGGAGTCCGTGCAAAAATGTGTTTTTAAACAATCGCCTTAGTAAACCCTGCGTTTGTGGGTTCATGGGGTCATTTAGAGCATCAAGTGGGGCTGAAATTAGTCGTACCATATGCTTGACATCATTGATGTTTAAGTTGCTTGTTGGTCCAGAAACTGGTGAATTCATTGGGGGTCTCAGGATTTGGCTTATATTAAGGTATATATAGAGTCAGTTTCTACAGTTCATGTAGTAAGAAGAAATGATAAATAAATGAGAAATCAAAAGATAAAATGTTGGCTCATTTATAGCTTCCAAGGAGGTTTAAACAAATCAAGTGAATTCATCACAAATTGTTTGTAACGTCCGCTAAGCTTTATGATCTTGAGGGTTTTTTCCTCTTTTAGAAAAGTTTCACCCCACATAGATGCTGCTGAATAAAAATTAGCAAGATGTAAGTAATATGTGCGCAAGTTATACAAGCAGGTCTCAAATCTAGACTTGGTGATTGATTTCTAAGTAGTCCGGGATTGATAATTGTTTGGCTTTATGAACGCAAGTTTCTAATAGAGTTCTGGTCAGAAGAAAATCTGTTTGATCGTTAAAAATTACATGAGGTATAAAAAAGTAGAATATTTTCAGTTTGAAAACAATTATCTCAACATTACTTACAAATATAAAATTCTCAGTGTTTATTGTCTCTTGTACTATTTTATGGCCACAGTCCTGGATTAATAGTATTTCCAATTAAGAATTGTATACGGACATCAAGCCCTGTACAAGCCATCTTTATTGATTCATACCCAAATAAAGGTTAATGGTAATATTAATCAAGCATCAAAACTTGCTGCTATCAATTTCCTTTTAAGCAAACCCCAAGTGGCATCTGCCACTAGTCATAAAGACCTGTTAGGCTTTTGTTTTCATCTTAAAAAATCAAATACTGTTGACTTGCGCGTCACCAACTTCTTCACCAATTCTTGAAATGAACAAAATGAAAAAAAAAACCAAAAATAAGGTCGTACCCGGGATCGAACCGGGGTTCCCGGAAGTTATGATTTTTCAAATCAGAATCCGATGTGATCACCACTACACTATACAACCTACTTTTTATTTCAAATTTTGAAGGGTATTAGATAAAACGGCTGTCAGATATTGGTAAATTTACAGGATGAAATTAGTTTGACCATTTTTTTGTTATTATTCATTCTGAAAACCATTTAATAATAGTTTTAACAGTTTTAGCTTTTGATGAATAGCAGAAAACAAATGGAATGAACAATCTACAACCATTTGGTTGGGAAAAGCACTTGAAAGTAATGTCTTTGTTGTTAAACTGGAAAAAATGCCTCAAAACACGGACAACAACAACAAAACCGACGAAACCGGTACACCCGGACTTGCAACCGGATCAAGCTACCTTCTAATCGAACCTCCTGATCCACCCGATCAGAATGAC
>Ga0160505_100535_pt1 | contig 21372 bp, 14 predicted proteins | sample DIDeMG_FD_108225 | JGI IMG/M metagenome (GOLD analysis project Ga0160505, IMG submission 108225) | Enriched chicken feces microbial communities from UW Madison campus, WI, USA - DID2874_E49_Stillage MG | ecosystem: Host-associated > Birds > Digestive system > Large intestine > Fecal ... | reverse complement strand
GTATATCGTTTTGTTTTGTAAATTTTATGTAACTATTTGATGTAAGGACAATAAACTGATTATCTATCTATCTATCTATCTATCTATCTATCTATCTATCTATCTATCTATCTATCTATCTATGTCATTTTGTTATATAATTTATTTGCAACCATTTGATGTAAGGACAATAAACTGATTATCTATCTATGACATCACCTAGCCTAAAACCCACTAAGCTTTTAAGCACGCGGTGTGGACTTGAAGCAATCGAGAAGTTCGTGCAGCTGGAATAAAAACTGTTCGCGTAAACTATAGCATGATGACAAACAACAATAACTAACGAGCATAGCTAAAGTTCAAGGTTCATAAAATTCAAGCCGAAATACTACACAGCTGACGATTAATAGGAGTGGAATTTTTCCCAATATAGTTTTTAACGGCTGCGGAAATTGATCTGAGATGGATAAGCACATAGTGATACGCAAACCAACGACTTCCTACCACAAAAAGAATCACACACCAGGCTGAAGTTGGGGATTCTATTAGGGATTACAAGGCTGAAGAGCATCAAAGCTGGCGAGAATGGATCAGGACTTGACTTAGACTTGAATTTCTAATTTCTATTTGTTTATACATGCCTAATAATTATTTATGTGACAAAAGAAAGATAAAGTATCCAGTCAATTAAACGCTGAGTTAAATATGCAGAACAAGCAAATAAAAAGAAAATTGGCAACCTCAATATTACTGAGATTTTCAGTACGGTGAATTACAAAGCCAGGGCTACAAAACATTGTTGGTTTCTGGAAATAAATGAAGAATTCGGTGCCAGGAAATGGCATAACTCCTTACATGCGCTGAGACCGTTACCTTGTCAGCCTTATTGCAATACACGTTAGAGCTAGATGTTTTATTTTTATTTTTGTTATGTAACATCTAGATATTAGAATAACAAGCAGATTTTCTATTTAAGATTCTATTTGAATTCAACGTATTAGTACAAGGAGTAGCTTTTTTTGATCCACTTATTTAAAATAATGAACAGATGTTTTCTCCCATTAAACTGGGAGCTGATATATGTACTACACTTTTACTATTTGTACCATGAAATATATACAGTCAACAAAAAAGTTAATATCAGATTGTTTTGCGCTGGATTATGCTGCTTCTATTTGAATATAAAATTTTGTTGACTGTATATAATTCATGGTACAAATAGTATAAAGTGTCGTACATATATCAACCTCCCATTAAATGATATATATTATTTAATGCTTGTCGTCGGGCTATTGTAGTCCATGATAGCTTGCTCGCATTGAATAGCCCAAAGTATACGTTTTAACAAAACAAAAGCTCGATATGATCCTATTTTAAAGCGAGTGGGTGAGGTTCATCAGTTACAAAGAGTGGGTACAAAGTACTGTAGATAATTGTTTGTCGTGGCTGAGCCAGGATGCAGGGGACGAAAATGAAAAGCAGAAGTATATCTTGAATAATAATAAATCGTTTCAAAAAATATTAACTTATTAACATACGTCTCGTGAGCCAGGAACGACAGATATACCTGAATAGTTAATTAAACCGAAAGCTTAGACGATCAAAGGGCCAAAGATGCATGTAAAATATCTAACATTTTCAGCTGGCCTAGAACGTTGAAAGCTCGTTGGTAGTAAAAGGTTTTAATAAAAGACTTCACTTACAAGTGTATTGAAAAGCTTTATATTATAGAGCTGGTATATACTGACTAGAGAGCCCATGCACTTGTAAAATAAAACTATGAAGAATGGTAAATTTTTATACATGATATTGTTTATTTTTTTTACCATTTAAGAGTGTTGTTACAACATTGAATCAATCAACGTGGGAATAACTTTTTTTTACCATCAACAGCTGTCAGTTGCTTCCTGAATGGATCCATTCGTTTGCTGAAAATAACCATGTGTGAAAAAGCGGAACATAAATTTGAAATTCTTTATACTCAAAACTTGTTTGAAATAAAATAATAAGGAAATATCTAGCTTCGTCGGCGAGCAACTTATAACACATCTAGCCGGTATATGAATAAAACTCTCAACGTAATATCAGATACTGAAGTGTAATTATTGACACTCGCTACTCACTATCATCTATAAATGCTACTCAATTGTATCTGCTTCTCGTACCGGAATCAATAAAAGAAAATAAAAATGAAAAATAATTTATCATTGTGAGTTTTTCTTTTTCCTCAGCTCTAGGACTAAACTGATGCAGAATCTCGATATACAAATTGTAACCCCGTCGGACACCTACAGTGGCTCTGAGAGTATATTTAAATATCGTTTTCATGGACTTTATTAACCAAGCCACACAATCCTTGTCCACATAAAACCATCACCAATATGCCAGCAAGCACTCGCTTTCTGGTGGTTCTTTTGATATTGTAGACTGTAATGTCATATATATTGGCCTTTCAGGTTTCGTCTACTAGCGAAGCTGTTAGTATATCACCATATAAGCTTATAAATTTAATGCTCCATTGAGTTTTAAACAGGCAGTGTGAGATCTAAATCGTGGTACTGTAATCCACGTGCAATATAATATGAGCAAGAGTAGTAGTTACATAAAGATATTAAGTTTGTTTTCTTTTGGACAACAACTAGAAAATTAAGCAGATGACCTGACAGAAAACTACTTTTTGTGTTACCATAGAGTTCCAAGTAATGTGTAAATTTCGAGGCCTGCTCAATGCTTTATTGGGATGGGTGGTTCATGTGTATCTGCAAATCTTGTTGAAACAAGAGACCTGGGTTTACTGTTTTATTTTTTCATTGTTTTGATTGACTTTGATCTTGGAAATTATTCTATGCTTATGTCAAGATTGAGGGGCGCTCGAGAAAAGCATGCAGTCGGTAGCCGTCGGACATACATTTTGGTTTTCCAGCTCAGCCTGATTTTTGATACTTTTTGGGACCTGGTTTGAGCAACCAAGCGTGAGTTTCACTATACAGAAAGTTCACAATTGCTGCGCCAAATCTGAATCTAAAATGGATGAACTGTCATCTTAGTTAGTCAGACATGTGTACTCGTTGCACTTTAAATGTGCATTCTATTTTTGTGAGTGGTGAGTCACTCTGTATCAGAGGTTAGTTTAACACGCATGTATTGGGACTTGAACGTAAAATTCCTTTTTCTTTTTCTGCAACATCATAACTCCAATGTTCTTTGAACTATTGTAAGTCTGCATTCTAACGGCCGATGTAGAACACTTCTGAGTCAATGCGTTGCAAACACAAATATTCTGTCAGTCAACGTTGCAGTTTTGTAAAAGAAAAAGAACTTTCCACCCGATAAATGCGATACTGTGGCTTTGACTGGCAAAATTGTACTATCCTTTCTAGCGTCCCGCCACGTTAAAGTCTGAAATGATCTCAGCGTCACGATTAAAACACAAAATAAAGTAACAATTAACACAGATGGTTAGTTTCGGCCGGAGCGTGACTGTCTACTGAATGACCAAGTGGATATTCCAGTTGTCGTTTGTTTGTTTTATTTTTTTACTGACAGCTCCGAACTGTGTTTTAATTCAAAGTCTATCAGATGTCCCAGTAAATTTAGCCAATTAGTGTACATTATACTCCCATTAGGTTCGGGCTGTTGATGGGCGGAAAACCAGCTTAGTTGCACAAAGGGTTTAAGTTAAGCGCAGCTTAGATACGGTAGCAATTGTGTGTAGTAAGCAATAAAGCTTGGTTATTTCAGGTGATTTACAGTAACATTAATTGACTATATGCAAGTCAGACTCATCTTCATAACCAATTTGTAGTGTACCCGTACCCACAGACTCGTAATATCGGAGTCAGAGCCAGACTTTCTCATAGATTCCACACCTTTCTCTAAGAATGTTAAGCTAACTCAGGTCTAATTGCTGCTTAGCTACGATCTTACATACGTACCTTTGGTACTTTTCAAGCAACTCTTTGGCAGTGAGTGTGACTCCCTCTGACTTAAAATGAATAACTCTGTATACAGTACTCTGCTTCCCCCGCTGTTTGCCGAGTCTACAACCATCAGCCTCGCAATTCAATTCAGACACAATAAAGAAAAACTTTTGTAATGGTATCTTGCAAATTTTTTCATGCCAGATCTGTGAATTCAAAAAACAGGAACAACAGCTGAGCATTACCAGTTAACTAATAAAAACAAATTTTACTTGAATAAAACAGTTCTTGAAACAATATAAAAGTAAAGAATTATTCCTCTTTTTCCCATTTTTTTTTTCTTCTCTCATCACCAAACAAAACATACTCTATTCCTTCGGGTTTAAAAAATTAAAACGATTCAGCTTTTTACCAGTATTCATTTACTTACAACAATCTCACCTTTCACCAAGTCTACTAAAATGTCTTTCCACTCCTCTTCCGCCTCTGTCTACAGCGATTCTACTGTTTACACTCATTCACCTCTTGTGAAAGAAGGCCTTGAAGTCAAGCAAAAAAAGAGCAAGCGCGAAATGCTTAAGAGCATCTTTACAATCCCTCCTGGTGTCGAGCAGACCGTCGAGGGTAGGATGCACAGACAAAGCCCTCTGAGATCTACTGGCCACATGTAATCTCACTTGGCTCATCTTGATTCTCTAGCATATCAGCGGGTGTTCAAAACAAACCCGCTGAAACTTTGCAGTTACCAAAATTGTCTGATCTTGTTTTCCCTCTTGCATTTCCCCCGTCTGGTTCATAATTTATTTTCATGGCTACAGCTTGTAAAGCTTAATTGCCTTATTATTTATTTCTCTATTCCTTAACTATTGTATTTTTTCTTCTTGTTTTTGTTTTTTTATCATATATCTATTTACATTTAAAAATATACTGAAATTTCGATGTTGAAAAATATTTTTTTGTTTTTTAAATTAAACATGTAAAAAATGTTCGGAGTCTAGAAAAACGGTTTCTTATGCATGAATCAGCCCGTAATTATTTCTCTTGGTAATGAGTGACACGGGGAGTTTGGAATTCCAATAGAGCAGGAAGTCTAATGAGCAGGGTCAACAGCTACCGTACACCTAACGGCTGACTGTATTAAAATTGGTGGGTAATGACGGCTATCACTCTGATGTAATATAATGCACGACATTGTCATCTAGTATTCATATGTACATGACATATTTTTAGAATTCATAATTAATCAAGAGTAGCTGGCCAACCAGGTTTGGGCATACATGTTTGTGCTGCTGAATTCTATATTATTGGCCTGACTAGTCATGTGGTTTCATTACCGACCTTTCAGAGTTGAAGTCCCAGACTAAGGATTTATTCTTAAATTACCGTATGTAATGTCAAATTTGTTGGGTGTATTAAATAGGCAGAATCGTTTTGTAAACTTTTATAAATGAATGGCCCTTTTTTCCGTGAATTGTTTTAAATAAGCACAAGAGTTACCTTTTTGCCTGGCGATCAATATGTACAGTCAGTATAATATATATATATATATATATATGTTTTTTTCCGAAATACAGGAATATAAAAATAAACCATCTTAGTAACAAATGCAGGTACTAGTAGAGTTGGCACAAATGAATTTACCCAAGGCACTAAAAGTTAAAATACGAGCTCAAGCTCTTTTAACAGCTTTGAAACCTCACGAATTGCCTGTAGACAACCAGAATAGCCGGAATAATAGATACTATGTACCAACTTATTAAATTTATTCTAACTTACAGCGTCAATGTCTCATGTATAACGCAATATGTCTGGTTTTTGTTTAAAACCTCTATGTTAATTGATTGTTTTACGATGCTTTTACTTGACCTAAACACTACGTGAACGACACATTACATGTGCACTTTGAGATTTGGATACATTGTATGATCTTGTGGGATGTTCAAATCATATCCCTATATGAAAAAAAAAAAACGCACAAAGATATATTAGTAATACAAAATGCCCTTGCTGACAAATCCATGTTTCATATTGAAGACGAAATATAACTAAGCTTTTGCACCTTTGGTCTTAAACTACCTCTCTTATCAAGGTATCAAGGTATCAACGAGCATTTGAGACTGTGAATCGTCTCACAAACACACTGTCAGTCAAAAGAAGGCGATCTATAAAGGTAGAGTCTTATATAGCAATCAATTGGCTTTTAAGTGGCAAACCCCTCAAGTATGCACCCCCATTAATTGAAATATGGCAAATATATCCACGGTTCAATGTAAATAAAAACACCCAAACGTAGATACTGTAATAGGTTCAGTATTTTAATACCTAAGTCGGGGGCCACTGTAGATACCAGTCTTTGAAGCCAATCATTCTGTATAATTTTATAGCTCCTCAGTTTATACCAAGCAGTATACAGCCATAATAAGCAAGTGGATGACAAATGGTGAGTTGGCAAATGTCTGTCGTGGGGGTCATTCTGTTTTTCTGGGAAGTTCTACCCAAACTGAAAAATTAAAAAACAAACCATTGATTTCCCACAAAATTATTTTTTATACCCTTAATAGATTCTCATTGCAAAAGACTGGTTGGGGGTAATTGAAAGACCATGGTGTGTGATTTCAATGAGAAAAGCTGCAGATGGTGGTAGTGAAGTATGACGTTTATGTATGAGGGTAGGAGGGCCACTACTGCAGGCTGAGCTAATTGATGTTCGTGTTTCAATCGCCGACGCTAATGATGCAATAGAAAAATCAACTTGAAAGAAACCTTCATTGCCCGGATAGCCTTTTTGTTAATGCATTTTAACCTGTTTTGTTTTTTTTCGCATTATTTTTTTAGAAATATAAAAGGGACCTGATTCCTCCCTTGCTTTCTCCATTTCTTTCTTCATCAATTTATTTTTCTCATCTACTATACCTACATCGCAATTCCCTTATCTATATCACAATGACCGACATCAGACTTACTCTTAACAATGGTACCACCATCCCTGCCCTTGGCCTTGGCACCTGGCAATCCCCCAAAGGTGAGGTTGCTGCTGCCGTCGAGTACGCGCTTACCCAGACTGGCATCCGCCACATTGACGCCGCCTACGTTTACCAAAACGAAGAGGAGGTCGGTGAAGGCATTAGAAAGGCCATTGAGTCCGGCAAGGTCACTCGTGAGGAGATTTTCGTTACCACCAAGGTCTTCCCTTCTTACCACACCAGAGTCGCTGAGTCCCTGGATAAGTCTCTCAAGAACCTGGGTTTGGACTATGTTGATCTGCTTTTGATTCACTGGCCCGTTGGATTTAACCCTAATGGTAACCACGAGCTCTTCCCTAGATTGGAGGATGGCACCACTGTTGATCTTGATCCTTCATTTGACGTTGTTAAAACCTGGAAGCAGTTTGAGGCTGTTTACAAAACTGGTAAGACCAAGGCTATTGGTGTTTCCAACTTTTCCATTGGAGTTCTTGAGGACCTCCTCCCTCATGTTGAGGTCGTCCCCGCAGTTGATCAGATTGAGTCCCACCCCTTGCTGGCTCAACCTGAGCTTGTTGCCTATGCTAAATCTAAGGGTATTCTCATTGAGGCTTACTCGCCTCTTGGATCTACTGGTGGTCCCCTTCTCAAGCTTCCCGAGGTTGTCAAGATTGCTGAGAAGCACCACGCTGCCCCTGCTTCAGTGTTGATCTCGTGGCATCTGAAAGAAGGCAGAATTGTCTTGCCCAAGTCTGTCACTCCCTCGCGTATCTCGAGCAACACCACCGTTGTTCCTTTAGATAAGGAAGATCTTGAGGTTTTGGATAATCTGCATAAGTCTCATAAGCCTGTCCGTCATGTTAAGCCTGCCTGGGGCGTCAACAGACTCAAGTTCCCCGACTGGACTGAGTAAAAGCTCGATGGTAGTAATCGTTTTTTCAAAAAAAAAAAAAATCCACTTGCAAGCTTATTGGAAAGCTTTATACTATAAAGCCGGCATATACTGACTAGGTAACCAATGATCTTGTTACATAAAAACATTAATAAAGCTAAATTTGTATATACAGTCCAAATATCCACTGGTTAGTTGGATCGTTGGTATGATGAAGAGACTGGAAGCATGCCTTCCTTCATAATTACTCCTACCCAAATTCAAAATTTAAAGCGTGATCAACAGATGGTTGGTTGATTGATAATATTAGGAATATTACATAGAAAACAGAAGTCTAATCTTTAGGGATTAGACGTTTGGGTCTTCACTCCGGGATTCCATCTAATGAAACCTTGGAGAGCTCATTAAGAAAAGGTTACTCGGAATAGTCAGTTTGAAGTCAATAACAATCACGTGATCCATAACAAATGAGAATTGAATTTTTTTTTAGGAAACACTTGATTTTTTTCTTGTTCTTTTACGCTTCGTCATCCAACTATATTTCAAAATGAGTAAAAAGCTAGTTGTGTTAGGAGGAACTGGTTTCCTTGGTACGTGTAGTTATTCAATGAATAGGCCTTTTCCTTGGTTGTGCTAATTGTGACGATGCGGTGTAGGACGATATATTTGTCTCGCTGGTCTGCAGCAAGGCTTCAAAGTGACCTCGCTGAGCCGAAGCGGCCGCTTAACTCGCAACAATATCCCCGTCGATGCGGTATCCAAATTAAGCCAGATCCAATGGCGCGAGTTTGATATATTTGACCGAACATCTGAAAACCGTGCGAAGCTGGCAGAACTGCTCGGTGACGCAGACGCCGTCGTGCACTCGCTCGGAGCTGCGACCGAGGCTGTTCCTGGCTACAAAAAGGTTGTCAACAGTAGGATCGACAGCCTTGGACCTGTCTTGGGTCAAATAGTCTGCGACAAACTGCGCTCGCCAGATGGCAATCCGCTTGAGAAGAAGCCTACAGGCGCCAGCAATAGTGAGGAGAGCGCGTTGGAAAAGCTCAATTTTGAGTCGGCCAAGATCCTGGCAGACGAGTTTGCGGCTGCTGTGAAGGGGGAGAACGCCTCCACTAAAGATGCTGCTGCCGCTACGTTGGCCTCGCGACCATTTGTCTACATCTCTGCCGACGAACAGCACGCGATTTCCGACGAGTACATTCGCACGAAGCGACTTGCCGAACACTACGTTGGCACGCACCCAGAGCTGCGTGGCGTTTACTTGCGACCTGGATTTATGGTAGACAGCAAAACTGGCGCGGGTGCGTCGCTGTGCGAAAGCACGGTGCGTGACGGACTGGGTATGCTGTTCAAGGCCCGCGAGCGCGTGCTCGGCGGACCTGCCGTGCTGGATGTCAGAGATGTCGCAGCAGCGGCCATTGAGGCTGTAGCCGATCCGCTTGTTCAGGGTCCCATTGGTCTTTCTGCTTTGAAAAAGTACAAGGACAGCATGTAGCTGCTTGAGTGAGTTTTATGAATTACGGGGTTAATAGCGAGTCAGCAGCTTCATATAGTGAGGGGGTTGAAAAAGTCCTATACTGACATCAGCTAATGGCTCAGAAACTTTTTTCAGAGCACCTAGTAGGAAGAACAACCAAAGATTAGACACCCGAGCCGTTATGTGGGGGAAGACATCCATGGGCTGGTTAGTTTTATTTTTTTGTAAATACATATGGCAATGTTTAACGATTCTCAACTTTTTGATGTCCATGTGCCAATGCTCGCTTGGGCTCTTGGTCAAGCGAATTTGAATGTTAAATGGAAGAGTGGGGGGAATTTTATTTTAATTTCAGCAGAACAGCCATTGGGGGGTTTCTTTTCAGGCACGTCTTAGTTTTGACGTCAAGACGATGCCATAATTAAAACTTTTTTTTTTTAATTTTTTTTTTCTGATACCAAGAGAGTCTACTTGGTAATTGACACCTTAAATCAGTACCCAAAGTACCTAAACCATATTTTGGGGGTTACCTGTTTATTTTTCAGTGGCGTAGCTGGAGGGGTCAACCAGGCCGCGTGGGGGCAGAGTGCTCCTCCTTTAGGGTGCGGCCATCTTTCATGCACTTTTCCTCAGCGGTCTCGACTAGCAACCCGGCTTAAGTTTACATTAGCTCAATCGACAAACAGGCTAAATAAGGTTAAATCATTGGCATTAGATTCCGGGGACTACCTGCTGGTTCAATATCAGGCTGTTTGTGGGGAGTCATCATCTATTATCCGTGAGCCATAGCAGGTGGGTGTAAGACAAACCCAGACAAACCTCGGTGGGGGGTTAGAACCCAAAATGGGAACTTTGTATTTTTTTCATTACAAAAATTTCAAAAACATGAAATCATTTACCGACGCCCGAGACTAAAAAGACAGCGCAAATACAAGACCATTACCATGCTGTTGCTAATTATATATTTGTTATAGGTTCTACCCATGTATTCAGGGAAAACTATATAATCAACGCTTTTGCCTGTTTCTTTTCCTTTACTTCTCCATCATTTCACTTGCACACACACACACACTCCAATCTCAACAATAATGACTGATATCGTTCTCAAACTCAACAACGGCACCACAATTCCTGCGCTCGGTCTCGGCACCTGGCAGTCACCCAAGGGTGAGGTCTCGGCCGCCGTCGAATACGCACTAAAAGAGACTGGCATTCGTCACATTGATGCTGCGTTCGTGTACGAAAATGAGCAAGAGGTTGGCGAGGGCATTCAAAAGGCGATTGAAGCTGGCGTGGTGACCCGTGACCAGATTTTTGTGACCACCAAGGTCTTCCCTACCTATCACCAGCGTGTCGAGGAGTCTCTCAACGAGTCGCTCAAGAACCTTAACCTCGACTACGTTGACCTGCTCTTGATTCACTGGCCGCTTGGATTTAACCCCAAGGGCAACCACTATCTCTTTCCTACCAAAGAGGATGGTAGCGCTGACTATGACTTTAGCTTTGATATCGTCAAGATGTGGCGCGAGTTTGAGCGCATCTACAAGACCACCAAGAAGGTGCGTGCTATTGGCGTGTCCAACTGTTCCATCCCCATGCTTGAGTCTCTACTGCCACATGTCGAAGTCGTCCCCGCTGCCAATCAGATTGAATTGCACCCGTATCTACCGCAGCCTGAGCTTGTTGATTACTGCAAGCAGCGCGGCATTCTTATTGAGGCTTACTCTCCGCTTGGCTCTGTCGGTGGCCCGCTGCTCAAGGAGAAGGGCATTCTTGATCTTGCGGCCAAGCACAACGTAGAGCCTGCATCTGTGCTTATTTCCTGGCATCTTCTTGAAGGCCGTGTCGTGCTGCCCAAGTCGGTCAACCCGAAGCGTATCAAGAGCAACAGTGTGCTCGTGCCTCTTTCCAAAGATGACCTCGAGTATCTTGATAAACTCTCTGAAAAGTACGGAATCCATAGATACAATAACCCTCAGTGGGGTGCTGGCATCCTCAAGTTCCCCGACTGGCAGTAAACAGCGCGCGCAGTCAATGAGCTCATGTCTTGAAACTGGTATACATTACAGCTTGTATCTTTGCTCGTTTATACATAAATGTGTAATTGACAATGAAAAAACATATGAATGCAATGAATTTGGCCTTAAGCTCTAGATTAAATGTATAGAGCATATTTGAGGTCAGTACTTGGCCCTGGTCAATAGATATAAGTGTACGAATGAAAATCGTGGGTCATTGCGTAAGAGAAAGTGAGGTTATGCTAGCTGAAAATCAAGTTGGTTTTACACATTCCATCATGAATTGACTTTAATGACACAGGATCCTTTTTTGTGGCATTATATTAATGATGTGTTAAAACTAATGTCAGTTTTTTTCCTTGGCGCTTGCCCACTAGATTCACAACAAAAAAAAAAAATCAAGTAACAACTTTTATTGTGAAAAGATGAATTGACAAGACTGTTTTCCCACGACTGCAGGTGATGAAAACAATAGTTAATTAAAAAACAAAAATCACAAAAAGAAAAAAAAAACTTTTTCTATTTGGTTTAATACCATCTTAGAAGTTATATAACAGTATGAATGTCACGACAGACCTCACCCTCAAATAAATGTATCAAATCATGCATCTTCAGGAATGCAATCTAACCCAGAAGTGAACTGAGGATACTATCTACTCCATACTGCCAAGCAGCACCAGGATCCACTGTTGAACAGTACTTACAGGCAAAACACACGTTAGTGTGTATTGTGGTGATAGTCAAAGCTTATTCATATTGGCGCTATCTAATTTCCCGATATCTATATAAACCACTCTACTTTCTCTTTATTTTGTATTTTCTAATAATTAATCAATTTTGAATCTTTATCTCACGTACAACACACAGACTACACACTTACTCATTTATATAAAGTGTATATAGTGGTGGATAGCACTATATTTTAACATCCACGTGTGTTTTACTAAATACACATAAAACCAATAGAAAATCCTCCTTAAATGAGGCAATAACAGTATTATAGTTGTTTGAGAAAGGATCCCAGAAAATAATGAAATCTCTGCCTGTTCTATTCATGGAGCCAGGAAAGTAAAACAAGAGTTATATAAACCCACTCGTCTTTCCTGAAAAACAAGAACAAAAGCAATACTTCCCATTATTTAAAACAAAGCTAACAAAAGCTTCAACGGCCTGGGATCTTAATCAATAATAATAACTCCTTACACAACGCAAGTTCACAAGCTCCACTGTGATACACCGCGCGTAACAGAGATTGCGACTAAGCCTGACAACTACAAGCTCACCAAACAAGTGTCTTTGAAACACAAACCATGAGCCTCAAACCGTCAGAAGCCAAACAAGAAAAGCCTACATAACGGCTGCCCTGAGGTCCACTTAGAGTTTGCTAAAAAAACCATAGGCTAGAGCTACCACAAGTAAAAGCGTTAGAGTCCCAAAACCAGGATATTCCACAAAATCTCCCATTCTTCTCTTTTCTATCAGTGCAATTCCTAAACATAGACTCAAACTATAAAACGCTAACACGCTTGTTACAGTAAAATAAACTTATTTTTCTATTTGATATCTTTTCTCTGGATTTAAGCTTGGTGATCTCGCGTCACCTAAATGGTCACGTGACACAACGTTATTTTTAAGTGAACTGGTGTTGGATAATCTAAATCATCCATTCCTCATACTGAGAATTGGAATCATTAATGACAGATTCATTAGAATGAGTAGTGAAGCCTATTGGAAATATTGCTGTAGTTGATTTCAACCATTTTGTTTTGCTATCTTTCGGTTTTAATATCATCCCAGGACTTTGTACTTAAGATAATAGTAAGATGAAACTAAAACTTTTGCATAAAATCTATATATGAGAATAAGAGATTTCCATTTATTTATATTATTTTTTGTTGTTGATGCGATGATAATATAGTATAGATTTAAAGACTTTTTCTAACTAGGACTTTTTGAGTGCAAGAAAAAGTCTTCTATTGGTTATCCTTGTGATTTCTTCCATTTATATAAAAACAATGCGATAGCTAATCACATATCCTATTTAGTTGGCCGATGAGGGCACTCTTTGATAAAAGATGGTTTAGGTATTTCCTTAGGAGCATTTAATAGTTATTTGAGAGACATCTAAATGCATGTTGTTAATGATGAAATATTAGAGTATGAGAACTTTGACCAGGTTCTTGGTCACGCAAGAAACTAATTGGTGGCCGTGCCAGGAATTATTACTAGCACCCTTTTCTTTGCCATTGAAATCCTTTGCTAGCTGGAGTCGAATTAGTCCCAATTGTGATTTAATAGATGCATCCTCACATGTATCTTTTCTAGCTCCTCTTGAAGTTAATTTCAATCATATACTTGTTTTCTATTGTCAACGTTCAATATAGGAGTCACATGCAGTCCTGCCTCATGGAAATCGCTCGTTCGTTGGATTTTAACTGGAGATAACTATAACTTGGAAATTGAAATATTAGATACATGTTTTATTTGCTTGTATCCAGCTCCTACCAATGCCTATAATGATTCAATGTTGAGTTCGGTTTTAGAATTGAGCGGCACAGACTGTTCAATGACTACAAAAAAGAAATTACATAGGCAGTACAAGATGCCATTGCAAATCTGTTAGTAAGTATACCTGAATGTTCTTCTTGGGTCCTAACTTGACTACACTTCTTTCTTAAATTTCCTTTAAAAGAAATTTGTTTGAGAAGACAATATAGATCACAGAGAATGTCGAATGTAAGCTAAAAAAACATATCACAATAGGAAAACATCACTTGGGAAAATAAAATAGAAAGATATTGATCTTAGAAAATAAAATAAAACATAGAAAAACGTTGATTTAAAAAAATAAAAAGAGAAAAAAAAGGAAGAAAGTCATTTCACAACCAATTTCCAGAGATATTTCTACGCATTTGTCTTCAATTACAAGTGCTTCGTTGTGACAAGTGATATGCAATAAGGTGCTAATACTGTAAAGCACTTGAAGTCCAAATTTATTTTACCTAAGATTATGAGTTAGTTTGAATGAGCTTCAAGTCGAAGCATGGACTTTCAACTTATTGAAAAAAGAATGAATGTAGAGGTTGAGGGTAGTCATGTTTTATAACTTAAAGTGAAGTAGAGGGAGTTGAGTTGGTCCAGTAGGGTCATTTAAGGATTGTCCTCGTTATTACTCTTTTCCATTTTTCTAATTTCAAGGATATCCAAGTGGCTATTTATATTTCTTGTTTGGAAATCCTTATGCTACTAGAGAGGGCAAGTGTTTTTGGCCTTGACTGAACTCAGCTTTTTTAACCAGGTTCCCAATATTTCTGTCCCGATTCTAGAGGACTTTATTTATAATGCATGATGCACAACGCAATATCCTATCTCTTCTTTGTAGTAACAGATATCATGCCTCGCGCACCTTCACAGCCTATAACCTCTATTAAAATTACTAGAAGGGCATTGGGCCAATTCCCACGTAGGGTTATCACTGACTGATATCTTGGTGGCCAGAAAAAGGTAAATATTTAATGCGCAATGGATTTGTATTATTCAACAATAAACGCTACCGTTGTAACATATCAGATATCTTCTATAGGAGCCAACACTCTCTGTTCCGGACAAGTAAAGATTGTTTCTAATCCTGATAAGCAATATATTTATTAGATAGTTTTTACCGTAGGCCAACTGACTGGGCAAAGGATATTATTACTATCATTATTATAATTATTATAATTATTATAATTATTACTTGAGATGGTGGCCTTACACAAATCTACCTAATGAACAGGGTTAAAGAATGGGCCCAAGGAGGATACTCTTCATGCTCCTATTTAAAGTTGATTAAATATTATCCGCCTGATATATGGCAACCAGATATGGGTTTATGCACGATAATGCCCCTATTCATATAGCTAGGATTATTGAATACTGGTTTTTGATGAGAATGGTGTTCCTCTTGTTGACTGGCCTCCATACTCAGCCGATTTGAACCCTACTGAGAATGCCTGGGATGAACTTAAGGACCATATCTATGAGCTTTATCTAGACCTTAAATCTTTTGACAATACTAAAAATCAATTAAAAAGCGGTTTTATAAGGCGATTGAGAAGGCATGACAGAGTTTAGATGATTATTCCAATCCTTTGATAAGATCTATGGAACATCCTGTTAATGGGGTTGTAGAAATTAAGAGATGGTATACAAGCTATTAATTTACAATAAATATATAATATTATTTATATGGTATTCAGCTATCACATGATTAGATATCTTATTAAAAGATTAATATCTGAATGTTTTGTGTGATATTATGGTGTTATTGTTTGAATATAGAATTTGTTTTTTTTGGGAATTATGGAGGGACTTGTAGTCACTTCTATAAACTTTAAGCCACTCCATGTATATGTATGTGAGCAATTCCCGTGAACAAGTTTTTTCCCCTGTTTATTCATGCATGTTTGTAATAGTACCCAAGGATATAAAAGTTTAACATATTTTGATATGGAATGCTTTTTTTTTTGGTGTTTAATCAAGTCAAAATGGAACAACAGCAATTGAACCAGTTTACTACATGCAGTATTTGGCCAGAAGATTGGACACGGGAGCTGACCAGGTACAAAACCTTTTGTTTAATACGCTGGCCAAGCCGATAGGTAGTTGGATTTAGAAGTGTCTATAGATAATAAGTTTATTATCCATAGATTGGCTAGTTACAAGCCAAATTATAAAACAAAATGATATACAAACAAAACTCGAATTTCAAACCATTTGTCTTTATGAGACTAGCAAGAAAGTGGTTTCAGCGCGCATTATAAGTCTAGGTGGTTAATGGCGCCAAATTCTCCATTAATAACGCCATGTGTTGAGGGAAATCAGTGATATATAATACTTAATAGATGGATGCCAGATATTGATCTGTAGAACCTTAACAACCTCGTCTAATCAAGCAGATAATAAGCAGAAAAGTGGTTGTAATAAATCTAAGGACTGGATTACCGGTCTAAGGCTCTTTTTGGTATTAAGAAAAGTCTTGGGGGTCAAGCTTTGGTGAATACTTGTCTCAAGAAATCTCGCTCTGCAGGATGCAAATGGGACTCCTCGAGAATGCGCTCAACTGTTTCTAGCTGACTACACTCACAATAATTATTTCGCTTGCAGGTGTGCCTCATTTACAAATACTTTTCCAGATCACCATGACCTGTGAAAAGTTGGAACAGACTATTAAAGGTGTGATGAGGCACGCTGTTTACGAAATATTTCGGTGGATTGAGGTGCTTTCCTCCACATCGCTCTCTTTGGGAGGTGTAGCAGTATTGGTGGAGTTCGCCTGGCATGTCGTAGTCTAATTTCCATTCGCCGCAACATGCAAAGTTCCTTTCAAATTTTGTAAGTCTGTGAGATTTCATATCGTGATCATACTTTGTGAGCTTTAGTGGTGAACGGTTGTTTTGATATTGTCATTGTTAATACCATTCATTTGCTTGACTCTACGGAAAAGTCTTTCAATGCCACCCTCTACTGGCTTACTGTGGTTGACAGCTTTCCACACAGGATTCCTCGGACTCACAATTCAAATAGCACAGACGACAACAAATGGGTTACGGATTACTTCCATTTGTATGTTCACCCGCAGGCTTTTAGCATTACGCTGGATTACCTTCGTTTGGCCAAAAATACCTTTGTGTACAGGGCTTTCCTATAATTCTCATGAATGTGACAATATATATAAAAGAATATATAAAATAGCACTTAAATTTAATGGCTCATTTCAATGAGATAGATAAACCGGCATACTCAACTTTTTTTTTTTATTTTTTTTATTTTAGATTTTGCATTTGACGTCATTTCTTTTCTATAAATAAATTCATGTCTCAAAATGCTTACTAGTGCTAATATAAATCGGTTGATGCTTATTTAGAGGCTTTTTTTTTATAACCGAATCCAAGAGTACATATACCCGAGTCAAATGTTCAATTATTCAACCTCAATTAGAGTACCTGGGAGACTATTACCAAGTAGGTGCGTACTGATTACAAGACTCTTATCGTGTCTAGAAAGAAGCGCGTGAAACAAAACCTAAGGTTTAAAGCTTGCGTTACCGATAGACATTGTGTAATGGTAATTGTCTAAAAAAGAATACCTAGCTTGAGCTAAATCATTGTAGTAGATTAAAGATGCTTCAAATCGGAAAAGAAAATACTATTGAGTCTGTATCAACCTTTCAACAGTAGTATATGGAGGAAATACCCACACAACTATCGTCGTGAGTAAGGCCAGCACCAGAAGTCAATTAAACTCGTTACTACGTTGGGTAACCTCGCTTTCTATAACAAGTTTTCATTTATAGTTCTATCAAACTGCATACTTTTGGTTGTGGATAGCAGTAAACGTCTATTTTATTTGATTAATTGGTCCAGTTAGCACCTGAGATTCCTCAAAGTTTGTGTTCAGAGAACGCATTTAAAGGCGCTATAGACGTGCAACAGAGAAACCATTTCGTCGGTGCTTTTGTATTCTCATGCCCAAGAAAAACACGTATATTGAATTACAAGATAAAAGCGGTGACAACAACAACAACAACAACAACAACAACAACAACAACAACAACAACAACAACAGGAGAAAACATGGGGGAGATAAGGTCTGGTACAGTTAATTAACTTTGCTGGTTGTCTTGCTGCTGTGCCGTGCGTGTTGCATTTAGTTGTTGATGGTGTTGGGGCTATCGCGCACCAAAATAAAAGAAAAAACAACAACAACAACAACAACAACAACAGAATTTCACCTCCCCCATTCCAGTAGAGACCATATAATAATATATTTGTAGAGCTAGGATATGGGCCCAACAGCTCAAGTTGATGAAATCCATGCATCACAATTAGAAACCACCATCCGCGTTTCAATTACTTGCGGGGGCTTCAAAAGAAGAAAAAAAACCTCACAGCATCAACGGCTGGTTGAAAAATTTCACTGATTTCCGATTTCTGGTATCAATTGATTGGGTGTTATGTATCGCCCCTTTGCACATGGAATTATTCTCAGAGAATTTGACGCTATCGAATCTGAACTTAGAATACGCGCTGATACCGCTACCTTTCCAGGGTCATAGATACAAAATGGTTTTAAAATTCAATTTTTTTTGTATGTGGTATTGCTTGGAACTATTTCTTGTAAAGAGAGCAAATTGTTTATTTACATCATAGCACTAGGTTATTCAGGGTTTTTTTGATCTTTGATTTTTTGATTTTTGATTTTTGGTTTTTGATTGCTGATTGTTGATTGTTGATGGGTAGCAATCATGACCGATAACCATAATATAAACAAACGAGAGAGCAAATAGAAACGGGTACGCCAATATTTTAGTTTAAAAATCTCGATAATAAGCGCGCCACTTGTCATGAAAAAAACATACACACGTTTTTGATTTGATTTGATAAAAAAAAAAACTGGCCTTGAACCGTTATCAAGGTTATACCTAAATCCACACTTTATCCGTAAAAAAATGTATATAAAAACTTGAGAGCAACATTAACAGAAACCCAAGGTCGACGACACAATATAAAAGAGAAAAACAAAAATAATAATAACAGTAATAATAATAAATAATTGTGAAAACACACTCTCGCACCCACTGACTTAAAATATCTCAGAAACTCACCCGGCTTAGACAATGGCAAATGGGGGTTCCTCTATCTAAGGTTTGGGTTCGGCTGCTGCACTAGCAACTGAAGCACCATTGTTGAGGGCACTAACCATGGTAGATGCAGATGAATTATGTGTGGTGGGTGCCGCCGTTGTCATTGGGGTGCAAGAATACAATGCTGGGGATGCAGGCTTATCTTCCACGGGGGGTTTCTTGTGAGTCTTGGCTGCTGGCGTTGACTTGGGTCCATGGAAAAAACAATAGCTATCAATTAACTCCTGGTAAGATTTTGCATTCAATGCAAATTCCTCTCCGGATTTGGGACTCCCAAGAGGCGCCTGAGTGGGCCCATTATTGATCAATAATCCGGATTGACCCGTGCGCTCTGGACTAAGATTGCTGAATGATGACCCAAAATCGTAGCGAGCAGCAAACTGGTCAGCGCCACTCGGCTTGGACTTGGGCTTGCGAAGCAACTGGCCAAATATCTCGTCATCCTCTTGGTCGTGATCGCGGCCACCAACGAGCTCGTGGGACGACTTGGATCGCCTGTGAGGGTTAATAGCGCGACCATTGCCATGACTGCGCACTGAGAGCCGGTTTGTTTGCACTGGCTTGACCTTGTTAACGCGGGTAAAAATAACCTGATAGTTCTGTCCGTTATTGTTATCCCAAAATACGTCGCCATTACCATCAGCAAACCTGACGCAGAAAAAAAGTACTGATTTGGTATAGTGTTGGGGAAAGTCACACAGGTTAAGTGAAAACGTGAACCGATCATAGCCAAGCACTTTGAGTTTGCGTCGCACATCTGGGTTATATTCAGCTGATATCTCTGTGATAGTCTTCCAATTGTCTAGCGAATAGCGAATGGAAACATGCTTTTCAAAAGTTAGATTTTTGACAGCAACATTTCCTATCAATTTGTTTTTATCCACCGAGAGGAAAATTGACTCAACAAAGACACTTTTGGAATTGTCCACAGGCAAACTTGGATTATAGTTAGGCAACGAAATCTGCCACTCGGTTCGGTCAAGATAACGCTGAAAGCCAATACGGGGATCCTCCTCATCCTCGGACGATTCCGACTCATGATCAGAGTCCGAGCCCCAGTGAAACTTGGGACGCTCCTCGGTTGGCGAGGATTGTGCGCTAACAGCAGTGGGCTTTTCTGAATAAAGGAAATGGCGGACACGCTCGAGCTTGGCGTCAAAGTGAACCATCTTTGAGGTTGCAGGCATACTTTGATGCCGCACGAGCGAAGGCAACTTGAGAGAAGATTTTACCCGCTCACCGGACTTTTTCCTCAAAATAGATGACGGAGAGGAGGGAATAGAAGTCGAGGGGGTGGAGAGAGAAGAAGAGGCTGTGGATGCAGTAGGGGTGTGTTTCGTGGCATTACTAAGTAAAGTTGTAGTGCTTCTTGCGGCCGTGGGGGTAGTAAGAACCAGCGTAGACAGAGTTGATGATGATGGTTTTTTTTTCAACAGCGCCGTGGAGGAAAAATTATTGGAGGGCAAAGTATTAGAGGGGCCAGAAGAAGAAGAAGAAGGGGTGGATGGTGCGATAGCCATTGCTTCAACGGCCTTTTTCAGCTCGTCGTAGTCATTTTCGATCGATGATGTCGAGGAGGATGCGGATGAAGAGAAATGTAGGCCCGTATCATCAGAGGACGCTGGAGACTCGGGCGAAAACTGAAAGTAGCCAACTTGAGGTTGATGTCCAGTTAGATTAGAGGGGAGAGGACGGGAGAAGGCGTTGGCCGTGAACCCCAAGCCAGAGATAGTGCTGCGCATGTTGTTGTTATTGTTGTTGGCATTAGTCATGGTGGCTGATGCAATGTTGTTGCGTGTGTTGGTGATGTTGCTCCGCCGCGAAGACGGCAGGGAACTAGTGGGAAGACTTTCTACGGGATTAGAGCATGGAGCAATATATGGCATTTCTGTATATCTAGGCGTTATTCCATTGAAATGAGACATTCAAGAAAAAGAGGAGAAGGGAGAAGAAATAAAAGATAAAATTTTTTTATTATATATATCAGATTAATAGAAGTAGAAAAAGGACTACAAAACTTTAAACATGAAAGGCCCAGAGACAAAAAAAAAGAAAAACCAAGAAAGGGACAACATTAGTGCAAACCAAAACGCATAAAAAGATTATATGAATAAAAAATTTTTTTAAATAAAAGAATCTAATGCATGCATTGAAAGATCACTTTAGAAAACCCTCATATGATGGCTTTATTTTCAATATTTCGCCTTTTGAAAGAGAGCATATTATTGGGAAATATTCACTACGTTCGGCAGGACATATATATATTAGGAATATTCACGTCTGAGTTTTGTAAAGTCGCGCTCTAGTATTATTCGGAGCAATATCGCTGCTAATTTTTTTTTTTTTTTTTTTTTTTTATAAAAGGTTTCTCCCCATGGGGGATTTTATTACAACTTTTTCTAAATTTTCCTAATTTTTGTTTTTTTGTTAAATTTG
>Ga0160505_100534_pt1 | contig 21421 bp, 16 predicted proteins | sample DIDeMG_FD_108225 | JGI IMG/M metagenome (GOLD analysis project Ga0160505, IMG submission 108225) | Enriched chicken feces microbial communities from UW Madison campus, WI, USA - DID2874_E49_Stillage MG | ecosystem: Host-associated > Birds > Digestive system > Large intestine > Fecal ... | reverse complement strand
CTGCCGAGCGCGTACCACCCGTGGATCCCCAAGTTTGAGCACAGCCTGCGGACCAGCCTCGGGCTCCTCCCCGACTCGATTGCGAGGCAGTTTGGAGACGAGGACGGGAATGTTGTCCGCGCGCAGCCGGAGACTGCCTCCGTTCTTGCGGCAAAGGACGTGCCGTATGCGTTCACGGGCATGTTCACGATCACACCCGACGGTCTCCCGCTCGTCGGAGCCGTCTCGGACGGGCTGTACGCCGCGGTCGGGTGCTGGGTCACACAGGCTGCGGGGTGCATGGGTGTCCTTGCCGACCAGATGCTCGCGGACATGGGACTTGGTAACCATGTCGAGCAGGACGCGTGGCTCCGTACCGCTCTCAACCCCCGCCGGTTCGACCACGTCGACCCCGCGCAGCTCACAGAGGAGGCGAGGGCAAAGTACCGCGATATCTGGAACAAGAAGGCGCAGGACGACGACCGTACCCGCCGCCAGACGACCATCATCGAGGGCGTCCTGGCCAAGATGTAAATGTTGTACAGAGGTTGTTCGTCGCTGTTAGTTGTAGGAACCAGTTGTAGGAAGACAGTACATAGCAAGTCATGGTCGTAGGTCGATGGTTGTCAATGCGAAGAACTATGGTGATATGGATACGTGGTTATATATACCCCCTGTTTGAACAGGTTACAGCCATGGAGGTCGCAATAGTCACCGGTCGGGGGATTGTTGCCGTCGCGATAGTCGATAAGGACGCCAGGCGGGGCTGGAAGTGAGACCGCGTTGTGGATGGAGCTTATTGAGCGTTAGGAAGAGGCAAATCCTGTTGAGCTGTGGCGCAGTTTGGACGAGCTTGTTGATGGTGGCCATGATGGGGTCTGGGTCCGTTTGTCGATTCGAGAAGAAAGGAACGTGACGACAAGGGGGTTGAGTTCCACCTGCTTGAGGGACGAGAGGTGAACAGGAGGGTTGTGAGTGTAGAGAAGTCCCTCGAGGTACTCCCAGCCCCACTGGTCAAGAATGAAGAGGGACTCGCAGCGCGCGAGACGCGTGCGGAGGAAGGTGCGGCGGACTAAGTCCGAGCGAGGGGTGTAGGGTCCAAGACAGACCGGAGCTTTAAGAATGAGCAGCTTGAGGTTGTGGTAAAATGCCTCGGAGGTGAGAAGGAAGCTGTTGAGAGTCTCCTTCTCGCAGAGCTCGCCGATAAGGTAAACGAGTTCCGGAGCTGAAATGATGTTAGCGCGGTAGAGGAGATGAACATACTGTTGAGGGCCTGATCACGAGCGGACTGCATCTTAAAGGACGGGAGGGGCGGTCGAGATCGTCGGCGAGGCGATTTGCGAGTTGTTGTCCCGGGCATGTCGATGCTGGGGGTGCTCTAATGAGCTGCACCCATGCAAATGGATGAGAGAGTGGAATTGTGAGAGAAGGATGAGCGAAGACATCTACTGAGAGTGGGTAGAAGGTGTCAAGTACGAGAAGAGAAAGAGGAGGAAGGAGAAGAAGAGGTCAGATTTTGTACGGCCGTCATTCAATCCAGAAGTGTTCATATATTATTCGTGCATTCGTTGTCACTTCAGACTACAAAGCAGCTAACCTTCGAGAACAACTCGATTACCTCCTACTACACAGTCGACTCTGCTATGAATTATTTGATCTCAATGTCACAAGAGAAAAGCTAGATTTTAGTTGAAGGTGCCCGGCGCGCCTCCAAAGTATCCGCCGTCGGGGACGTGGAGACGGGGGCAGGCCTTGGCCTCGCAGCCCGTGTCGGCGTTGTTGCCCCACCAGTCGATGCTGACGTCGGGGATCTGGAGCCCGAAGAAGATGACGATAGCCGCAATAGCAATTGCTGCCGTCCAAGACGCCGCGAGGACATAGTTGTAGCGCGACCAGAAGGCGAGGTAGCGAGGCTTGATCCACTGCCACGAGATGATCGTCATCATGACCATGGGCCAGAAGTACGAGAGGTTGTAGGGCGCCCAGAGGAGGTTGCCGGAGCAGATCATGACGGGGTGCAGGGCGCGGATCCAGTTGACCTTCGGGAACAGCTTGCGGAGGTAGAACGTCATGAAGGGCATGACGAAGCCGACGGGGAAGCCGGCAAGGAGGGCAGTGTAGCGACCTCCGGGACCGAAGAGACGCTTAGGGCTAACGGTACCCCAGAAGACCGAGGCGGTGAAGAAGGTCCCCTCACCGGGGCACGACATGTTGAATGCGGCGTCCTCAGTACACACGTCGCGGAAGCCCATCTGGAAGTTGAAGACGGCGACGCAGACAAAGGTCGACACGAGGGTGGCGACAATCTGGGCGGCGAAGGTGTGCCAGGGAGGAATCTTGGCGTAGTGCGCGAGCTTGAGGTCGGAGGAGAAGTAGATGGCCTGTGCGGTGGCTGTGGATGTCAGCACGCTTTCCGAATGACAGTGTATCCCAAAGGGGCACGCAGTGCATGCCGCGAGCAGGCAGGGACAGTTGAGCAGGACAGTGTGGCGCGAAAAGTGGAGGTGTGGCGGAAAGTGGAGGTGGCAAGCGCCAGTGTGGCACTTTTGAGGTGCCACTTTCAGCTACACCTTTTCCACTTTTTTTACGATATCTTACTCAATTTTGAGTCTTTTTGCTCGCTGCCGGGCCCAAAAGATGCGCAAAGACGATCCACTTACTGATATAGCCATACATCTTAAAATAGTTCATCGAGAGCGCGTCGCCGGCCGAAAAAGAGCCTCCGATGAACTCTGCGAGCACGTTCATGGTCACTTGGACGCCGGTGACGGCGTAGATGAGTCCGACGGGAACGACGAAGATGAGAGCCATGATAATACCGTAGATGACGACGGCCGGGGTTGTAAACGTGGGGTAGGCGGCGACACCGGCCATACCGACGCCGAGGGCGCAGAGGAGGACGATAAAGTAGCACCACTCGGGGACCTCCTTGTAGTTGCGCATGAGACGGAAGTGGATGTCCTCCGCGAGGTCGTCCTGGCCCTCGCCGAACTGGACGTCGCCCTTCTTGAACGTGCGCTTGATGCTCCTCCAGAATCCCTTGAAGCCGTTGACGACCTCGTGGCGGTGGTACAGGAACGTGTAGCTGACGGTCGCGCTGTAGACGGCGAAGAACCAAAAGTAGACGTTGAGGTTACCCGCGGCCATCCACGGCTCCGAGTACGACTGGTACTTTTCGTTGTCGAAGAATCCGCGGTCGTCGATGATCATGGACACGTTGTACGACTTGCCCTTGTTGTTGAACGTGTGGTTCGAGTTGATGGGGAGGTAGCCCGTGTTCTTCCAGTTGGTCCACCAGAAGCCGACGATCATGACAAAACCGATAAGCATGCCGAACCACTGGTTGATGACTGCGAACAGGGGGACGACGAGGGGCGTCCAGCCGTTGAACATGGGAACGTTAAAGTCGAATGTGGGCCACGGGTTGAGGCCAAGTCCGTTGTTGAAGCCGACGATGGCGTTGTACGCGACGTGGTGCGGCGCGATCCAAGACATCCAGTTGAAGGTGCTGAGGGCCTTGAAGATGAAGGCGGGGAACCACCAGTAGCTGCTATCAGAGCTAGAACTTGAGTGTCTACTCACCAGAACATGGCCACAAAGGCGACGAGGAAGAACTTCATACGGGACCACGCGTAGACGCGGTTGAAGGGACCCTTGACGGGCGTCTTGTCGTCCTGGTGGAACGCCTTGTTGATAGCAAGAGCGGTGAGCGACGAGGGCCACACACAGAAGGAGGGGTACACGATGAATCGGCGGCAGAGTCCCGCAAGGCCGTATCCCACAAAGTTGGATCCGAGCGAGTTGAGGATTTGGTAGCCAAACTTCTTGGCGTACGGCTGGTTGAAGAACTGGGGCAGGGCCTGGACGAAGACAATGTAGCCAGTGTAAGGAGTGTTGAAGGCAACGGTGGCCATGATAGTGATGAGCATGTGCTCCTTGCGGTTGAAGGGCCCGGGGTTGAGGCTGTGCTCGCGGCCGAAGAACCTAAAGCTCTTGCGCGGGAGACTCTGCTCGAGGAACTTTCCTGCCGGCCCTAGTTGTCAGCTCGACTCCCACTTTCCAACTCACAGGCAAGAAGCTGGGCAACCTGCGAAGTGACTGTGACGGGGGGCTGGCGGAGGGAGAAGAGCTGGTTGATAAAAGCCCCGAGACCGGCAAAGATGACTCCGATGAACCAGACACGGAACGTCAAGGAGGGCATTTCCGGGTCGTCGGTGGGGTCGACGACGGCACGGACCTCGGCATAGGGCGAGTTCTCAGTCACGAGAAGCGCCTCGAGTTTCATCGCGTTGATGAGGTCAATGTGCCTCTCCGGATGCTCGGTGATGTCGGGGTTCTCGAGCAGATCCTTGATGTGCTCGAGGGTCTGGATGGGGAAGTTCTGGTCGTACTGGTGCATCTTGTAGACCTGCTTCATGATCTGCATGTCAGCATTGCGGATGCTGGACGCGGCTCACGGCCTTGCAGCGTTCGAGGCTCATGGTCGAGAGCTTCTCCTCCATGGCCATCAGGTCCTCCTTGGTCGCGACGATGCCCCTGCTCCGTCAGCTCTGGCTGCTTGCGCCACACTCACTCCTTCATCGTCGAGTCGAGGAGTTCTACATCGTCGGGGGAGAGCACCTTGACGTCGACGTTGGTGTCATCCTTCTTCTCATCCAGCCGCGTCGGTGATTCAAGTGATGTTGCGCCCATGGTGTGTAGACGATAGTTGGGGATAGTTGAAGGGGAGTTACTTCAGGGAATCGACGAGCTCTATATAACTCGTGTTGCCGTTGCTCTCGAAGCCTGTGTGCATGTGAGGCTCTAATCGTAAACATATCGGCAAAGGGGACGCTAGCGCGACCCGATCGTCCGAATCTCCACTATCAGTTGCGCCATGAGGTGCCAACGGCAAGATGTGGAGCCACTCCAGTGGGCTGCATACCACAATACCCCAAGCACTCAACCAGTTGGCGGCTACTGGCGCCGGCTCGGAAACAACCTGATACCAGGTATCGCCCTGCCTCCCCTCGGGCAGATGGACGAGCCTATTGCCGTACGACTTCCTCTTGCTCTATTCTGAGGTTGCATTATCTCGTCAGAACGCCCTGGCACCAGATCCCGAACCATAAGTGCTCAAAGTGACATACCAGGCGCCGCATGCAGTCCTGCTCGGGATACAAGATTAGGTGTAACGCGTGGTGCATTCTGAATATTGGAACACTTGGATAGCCTGGTCTAAATTGAGCAACCTACAGTTGAAGGCGGCGCGATAGGGGTTGATCTCTTTAGGTATCGCTCCAACGCAGTGAACCCTTTGGGATACCGGCGGACTCGGCGACAATGGTGCAACTGTCACATGCCGGAAAAGCACACGGCAGACTCGGTTCACGTCGAGAGGAAAACGGCCGAGCGACTCGTTCGCGACCGCAGAGCCCGATTGGAACCTGTGGCCAAGACAGAGTAAGCTTTTCCGGGCGCGTGACACTGTGGGGCGCGCTCAGTCCCACGTAAGACCAACTTTGTCAGTGTCGATACCAATAACAGTATCGCGATTGTGCTGTTCCATGTCCCCCACGCTGTCCATGTTCCTGGCAGGGACGATTCCCACCGATAAGTCCGTACTACGGAGTCGGCAGCGGAACGCGTACCTCCGGTTCGTGCTGTGTTATTCCCCGCACTCGAGAGCACATCGCGTCAGAAGCCGAGTTGCAGCTGCCCCGGTTTGGGAATAACGGCCTCCCCACGGAGTCTCACATCCCCTTGCTGTGCCAAACGGTGGAGCGAGTGCCGTTCGGCGTGCTCGTGACTCACCATGTCCGGTCTAGCGGGGAGCTTGACCACGCCAGCTGAATCCAATCTGCCGGGAGATAGACACGGTCTATTTCTGGTCAACGGCAGTCCAACCTGGGATAACACCTGCTTATCGGCGGCTGTCATCGTAATTCCACGGCATTGGTGGTGCATTGACGCTCTGGCTCTGCGGCGAGTATGACTGGAGCACGACACCAAATGCGGCGACCAGGTGCGTGTCAAGGAACGATTTCAAGGTACGACGACGCCACTATCAGAGCTAGAGATAGTGGAACCACATGGCCGCCCCACTGCGGTGCTATTTCCGGATACCGACAAAGTGAAACCTAAGTGCAAAGCAGGTAAGCGCCTGTCTTTACCAGGACAGAGATTAAGGCACGGCGCACCATGAGGCTCAACGGACGCGCACCGTTATTGCCTACCCACTGCCACCGGCGGCGGTGATCCCGACGATCCATACCACGACGACCACGCAGACCCTACTGGCTATCAATGGCCCCTGTGGTTGAGGCCACTATTGACTGTGACTGCGGCTATTGACAGTGGCCACCAGCTGGAATCCTCCCTTTTGTTGGCAGCTCAACGAAGTGTAGTGCTGTCATATCCGTATTGTACATCCGGGTTCGTCAGACGAACCCGTCGCCAACGCTCAGAAGATTATAAATGTTCCAATACCGGATGCAGAACAGGTTGCCAAAGCCTAAAACCGCGCAGGCATCGCAGCAACTCCACATTCCGCACCAGGGGAGTTGCGGCATTCGCAGTGCCCAGAGCGCGTGTTCCATGTGATGCACGCACGGCCCCGCGGACCTCCGCAACCAACCCTGGCGCCCATACCGCCGCTGCCCCTTTGAGCAGGAGTACGTTATGACCCTGCAGCCTTCGTTGCCCCGGAGGTCGTCGTCAACAACGCCTGTGCTAGTCACGAACGGTCGAGACTTGTGGGGATCTCCACGCCCCAACTTGTGGCCCCAGTGCCCCGCGTGGCCCCCGGATCTTCCAGCCTCGACGACGACGCCGGGCGGAGCATCGGGCACGATGACGAGGACGTAGTTGACGATCATGGATGTGGGGTATTGGGGCACCTCATGGCTCATGGGCTTGCTTGCCGCCAGCTCGGTAACGACAGGTCATGCGCCTCCGGTGCTGTGCTGCTGGGGTGGGGTGATCGCGGCAGCAGGTCGATGACCGCAGCACAGCACGTTCCATATAGCGCGATTGTCATGACGTGGTTCCGAGGCACTTCCGAATGGCATAGCCCCACGGGGCCAACAATAACTGCCGCCTTCGCAACAGAGCGAACAGTCGACGGAAGGTTCGGTGACAAATCCTCTTAAGGCCCGATACATTAGCGCGAGCTTTAAAGGCAATAATTCGCTGGAACCTATAGGCTTTAAGAGTCACGAGGGTCGTGGCCAAGCCCATGGGATTTGGATCCGTGGAACCTATTGTGTGCAGCTCGGAAGAGGGAGAGACTGGGACACAGGATGGTCAGCGCGGTGAGGAGCGGCCGCTATGTTTCACGGTGAGGATCTGCCATGTGGTTTGTGTTGTGTTGTGGGCGACATTCACATATGTATGGTGGGCGAGGGTTGACGAGAGCGTTGCAGGTTGTAGGTATAGATAGGGTCAGAGGGCGGCAACGGCGCGGGAGGAGGTCTATGAATGCATTGACTGTGCGTAGTGTCTCGAAAGCGGAAAGGAGCCCGAAGTGCGCCTGGATGGTGTTTCGCATGGCAGCACCAGGGGCTGGGAAGGCTGCCAGACTGACAAACCGGTCTGACGCCGTCAAGTTGATGTGTTACCGTAAACTCGATGAGCTGTAACAAGCTGTACCGTCCTGTGAAGGAACAGTGCCAGAGAGCCGGTATGTACCAGGCCTTGATCAAGCCCCTCGTCTATCAGAGGCGAGGATGTGACGCACATGCTGAGGGGAGCAGCCGCAGAGCCCACTCCTGTTCGCCCACACCAGCGCCAGGCTCTCGCCCTCGCCTCTCGCCCTCGCCCTCACTTGCACTTCCGTCCCTGAAAGAGCGCGGCTTGGCAATCTCGAGGGCTCTCCCATCCCTTACCATTGGTCTTGGGGTCAAGGATCTTCCCCTTGACCACCGCACAGTTGGTCTTGCCAGTGGCAGTTGAGGCAGCGTTGAAGCTGCCAGTCAGGAACGGTTTGTTCTTTGGTGTCAGTTACGCAGCGGCTCAAGTAAGAATGTCAACATGAGAAGATCAGTAGTGCATAGGAATAGTAATGCATCGGAGACGACAGTAAACTTCTGAAAGGCGGGAGGATATGACGGAGATGAAAGTGGCCGTGGAAGGAATAGAAGCCGGAGTGCCTGAATTGAGGCGAATCCACGCCGATCGTTCCTACTCTCTCCTGGCCGTTCAATTGTCCTTGAATCAACCAAACAACGAGAGTGCGAAAGAACCGTACAATTGATGCGAGGCATCATCTTGTATCAGAGTCCCAGTATCGTTTGCTCAGAGGACAAACTTGACGTGAACGCGCGCGGACAGCTCGACGGGCTCGGGCTCAAACGAAATGTTGGGTTCCTGCCTGCCGCCGCGCATGTCGGCCATCGGTGCCGCCGCGAAAGCGGCCTTGTACATCCTGGGCGAGTGCTGTGACTCGTCGTTCATCTCCACAACGCGCAGGTTGCGGCCGCCACCGAGGGCCGATGCGTAGTCGCCCGCCTTAGTGATCGCGTCCTTGACTGCGCCGGCGCGGACGGCGGCCGCGAACTGGCTGCGGGTGCGTGCCGTGATGGCCCACGAGAGGTCATGGATGTTGACGGTCTCCTCGCGCTGTGTGTCAGAGCTCTGGTGCTTCTCTTAGTTCCAGGCAACGGCGGCCAGAAGTGGAAAGCAACCATAAAGTGCGTGACAAACCACGGTTCAACCCCGATGCTCGCTCACTCACCATGATTGCGCTAACGAACTCCTCGAGCTTGCTGAAGTCGTGGAATGTTGCCCTCATCGTGGTGCTGACATAGTGACGCGTCTCCTGGCGGTACGTCGTGGTGGTCGAGAACCGGGCCATACCGGTCGTGTCGGCAGGCTGCGTCGTCGAGTCGGTCACCTGCTGCGTGGACGAGTGCTTGTTGATCCGCTGCGTGCTCCATTTTGTGACGGGGAAGCCATCAACGATAGGCGGCTCGGCGTCGAGCGCGAGGTCAGAACCGGTGACCTCGGCCTTGGGCGGCGCAAGCTCCTTGAGCATCGAGCTCAGCTTGTTGGTCGTAAGCGTCACCTTCTGCACAGCCTCGTTGGCGTCCGTCGAGTCGGCGCTGACGCCGAACGAGACCTCGCACAGCTCGGGGCGGAGCCGCTGCGAGAACTCGCCCGAGACGTTGATGCTGACTTCGGAAGTGGACATTGGGTGAGCGTGGTGATGGGATGAAAAGGAGGATGGGAAAGTGGGTGAAAGAAAGAGTCGGAAGTGCAAACATTGGCACGCCAAGTATTTAATTGTTGAGCAGCATGACGCTGTGGCACTGCACTAAGGGAGTGGACTAGCAAGAGTGGAGGCGGGGCTCCAAACGGTGGCGGGCCTAATCTGATTACATTGCTGCTATGACGTAATTACGACTGTCAGATAGGCGCGCGGGAGCTGCCCATCATGATCGTCGGGCTCACCGTCCATCCCTCTCTCTTTCGTGGGGATGTCGGGCTAAATGGCAACAACGCCTTCTGTCAAAGATCCACTCCACTGCATTCACTCTCACCATCGTTACAATTGAATCTCTTCCTGAAGAAAGAATGATCCCAACATGGTGGGTGCAGCCTCGCCTCCCCGAACTGGCAACAGCCAAGGGGCTTCCGACGCCCAGGGGCACAGGGCCGTTCCCAAGGGACACTTCGGGAGGATGTGGCCAGATTACTGACTGTATTTAGATACGGCTATCGATCTTGGCATTGGTTCTCTGTACGCCGTGGCTGGCAGCTGCGCTTCCTCTTGAAGGAGAGGTGCCGCAGGCTGTGTTCGCCGCGCCAAACTCAAGTCCGAAGCCGAATACGACGCACACAACCGATGGGTCATCACCGGAACGCAAGGCGGAGATGGCCGCTTTGTTGGATCGATACGCGCCCATGTTCAAGCTTGCGTGAGTTGACGCGCACTTGACGCTCAACTCACACACAGAGCGACAGAGAGGTACTATCCTTCGTCGGTGCAGTACATGCTCAATCGGTACAAATATGTGCAGTACCATGACGGGACGATCTTCCGGCCGGTAAGTGTCGGAGGCGACAGTGTCTGTTCCGCCTGGCAGCCACCTCCTCGGAGGCATGTACTGGCCTATAAGACTGACGTCCAGGACCGCCGCACATTCACAACAGAACATCTCAACGAGCTGCCCAACCTCGGCCTGCACCAGTTCCTGTCCCTCGAGGAGCCGCATAACGGGCAGCCAGAAGTCGAGGCTGGAGGCGAGTTCCTGTACGGTCCTGCCGGCCAGGACGGTGCAATGGAGATGGGACCCGATGGCCGAGGACGAGTCTACGACGAAGTGTATGGATTCTGGGTGGACCAGGGACGCGGTGTTGTCGTGAGTTAACGTGACGTACACCACAACTGACACCTCCAGGATCTGTGGTACTGGACGTTCTACCCGTACAATCTCGGCAAGGAGGTCGGATCGCTAGGATGGTTGGGTAATCGTGAGTTGACAGCTCCCGTGTTCCAACTGACAAGCAGACGTCACGGACTGGGAGCACCTCCGCCTCCGCACGATCGACGGCAAGGCGGTCTCAGGCGACTTCAACACCCATTCCGGCGGCGCCTTCAGCGCAGGCACATACCGGTGGGAAGAGATGGAACGGACAGAGGACGACCGGCCGGTAGCGTACGTCGCGAGCGGGAGCCACGGCATCTGGCCTGTCGCTGGTCGGCACGTGTATGCCCAAGTGAGTCCAGGCGAGCTTCAGGATGTCGCGTCGCAAGCTCGCAACTCGGCGCTGACGGCAGCTCCTCAACCTCTGGGCTTTGGTCGACATGGCGGACGACAAGGGTGCGCTGTGGGATACACGGGGCCACGTCGTGCCCATCGAGTTCTGGACGGGACCCGACGAGGCGCGCAAGATCATCCACGACGGCGACCAGTCATGGCTCGAGTTTATCGGGCAGTGGGGGAACAGGGAGCCTGAAGATTGCTGGTGGCACTTCTTCGTGGGAATCTGCCAGCTGATCGACGGGCCTGGTGGCCCGAACCGCGACTTTGGCATTCCTCCAGACGTGAGTAAACCCATTCGTCAAGTTCTAACACTCTGCAGTGTATCATCGGCGAAACGTCAACGGACGAATCGACATACTCGTTCTACCTCACCCGCACCGTCGCGGAGGAAGCGGCCGCGCGGGGCGTGACGCGCGTCGTGGTGGAGCAAGTATGCGCCCGGCCACACGGTAACGGCGCGCGGTTCAACAGTGCCAACGCATCGTCGACATTTAAGGAGTCCGATCTCGAGATCTGGAGCATGATGGGACCCGACGAAGAGTTCCACCCCGACCCAGCGCACCAGTACCACGCGACTGCGCCTGCGTGCGGCGGCTCCCGCTCGGCAGCAAAGGCGTACCGCCTGGCACTGCGCAATGCTGACGGAGAGCGCGTGAGCACGTCCCCGCTCCGCACGCTGTGTATCTACAAACCAGGCGAAGATGGCTGGGACGACGCGCACGCAGGGCACATTAACGACCTGGATGAGTGGAGGTGGGACTTGGATGTGCCCGAGCCGGGCCTCGTGCCCAAGCAGAAGCAGCGGAGGTTGTGGTAGAGAGTGTTGCGTGTTGTGCTCCGTATAGTATCATCTTGTGTCCAGATCAAACCGAAATACATAGTCGCTGTAACCAGCGCTGGCGGCTGACTCCGATTGTAGTATATAATCATGCACCGAGATATGTTTCAATAGCGTGGACCGCTTGCAGAGCTCTGCCTGTCAGACTTGTACCTCGCTAGCCGCCAAGGACTTGACAGTGCTAGCTCAGGCCCCCTCCTCGTCCTCGGCCGCAACCCCCTCGAGCACACCAGCGCCCCATCGCCATCCACGCCCCATAAGGGTCGTCCTGCGTCCCTCATCAAACATGGAAACAAGCATACTGCCACCGCGCGCGCTGAGCTGCCTGGCATCGAGAGTGGTCGAACGCACACGTCCCTCCGTAACGCCGCGCAGAGCAGCGACGCGCGCGCTCGCGGGCCCGGAGAGGTAGTAGTGAACGAGAGCCGTGTGCGCTGCTCCAGTCTCAACTGTCAGTATGGGCTGGGTCTGGGATAGGTCAACTTACCACTGGATCCTCCTCGATTCCGATGTGGGGGCAGAACACGCGCGAGTTAATGCGTACCGTTCCGTTGTCGCCGTTACCCGCGAGCTGAGTGATGATCGTCACTGCCGTGTCGGGCGCGTTCTGTACCGTTAATACTACGATTCACGACAGGTCCTCTTGACGGTACCTTAACCCGGCAGTTACTCACGAAGGGCGATGGGTCCACCTGCAGCTTTTCCAAATCCACCCGCCCATCAATCTCCACCACGATTCCACCTCCAAATCCACGATCACACTCGCCGACAGCAACGATATCCTCCTCGCGCAGCGCCGGAATAGCCTTAATCACAGCCTCCGCCAGCCGCTTACCGTTGCCCTCCCCATGCGAGGTGGTCTCAACAGTCGTGACGGGGAAGTCGAGCGCGACCCGTGCACCCTGGCCGCGGGGTCCGACGAGCTTGGCATGAAGCGTGCGCCCGTCCCTGATCTTGAAGGCAACGATGTCGGACACCACTGCCGCACCGGGAGCATGCACGTTGTTAAGAAGCGCAAAAGCCGACGCGAACGTCGCGTGCCCGCACATCGGGACCTCGGTCGTCGGCGTCCAGAACTGTACTTTGTATGTCGGTGTCGATGCCTCGGCAGGCTCGGTAGGCACCAAGAACGCCGTCTCGCTGAACCCAAAGTCGGCGGCAACGGCACGGTGCCAGTCGTCGTCGTTCTCGCGCGGGTCGTCTTGTTGCAGAACGACGACGGCCGCTTGGTTGCCCTTGTGCAGGGTTGGTGCGAAGGCGTTCACGAGGTAGAAGGGGAGGTCGGGGAGGGGAGGCATCGTTGCCGTTGATGAGGAGAGCGAGTGGGTAATGGGTAAAAGAACCTCGCTTTTCCTTTATACGACTTGTGGAGATGGTCAGGTGCACAGCGAGGTCTTGGTCTGTCAACAGCGAGTCGGCGACGAGTCGAATATGAATATCGAGCAATGACGTGCGTGGCTGACAAAGCTGATAAGCGAGGTCCAGTTTCATCAAGATGTTGATCCGGAACGCTGGATCGCAAAACTGGACAAACTCAACGCCGTCCATGGCTAGTACATTGGCGACTCGCGACTCCATCACTCGGCACGCTTGACATGAGAAACCGCGTGATTTTGATTCGAATCGATATTCTGGTCGCTGGTCACGGCTGCAACAACAACAACAAACGCCCGACCCTTGTGGAGCCCCTCAGCACAATCTCGACCATGTCAGTGACTGGAAATACATGCAATGCTGATTCTCTAGGTTACACATGAATACAATTCTACCTTTAGTTCTTCTCGATGATCGGCATGCCCTGCCGACGGCGAAGGTTGTATCCCTTGTAAATCAGGAACGTGTTGACGATGAGTCCGAGGCCGAGGAGGATAGCTCCCTGGGCGCAGTACGTTGCGATCCACCCGTCTTTCAATCCCCACAGCATGCAGAAGAACGGGGTGACAAAACCCCACATGCACTTCCAGAAATTGAAGACGGCCTGGGTATCCATCGAGCGCGCGACGTACGACTCGAGGGTGTATGTCTGGAGAATGCCGGTCGAGCCCGAGAGCGCGAAGAAGGCAATGGCGCCGCCGACGAGCAGACACATCCAGTGCAGGCCGAGCTGGAGCTGGAGACCGACAAGAAGACACCCGATGAACATGAGCGGGAGCATGGGATAGAGCGCCCAGAGGCGGTCTTCCGGCTGCCGCTGGCTATTCTTGCGCTCAAAATAGGCGACGGTCTTGTCGCCGACGATACCGCCCGACCACTTGCCGAGAAGACCGCCGATGCCGAATGCGAGGAAAGCGCAGCCGAGGGGGATGGGCTTGAAGGAGAACGGCGGGCGGTCGAGAGTCTGTGGCGCGACAACCGTGATGCCAACGGAGAGAAAGCCGAAGCAGATGCCGTAGTAGAAGGACGCGATGTCGATGCAGAGGTACTTAAGCATGATGAAGGGACCAGCGCAGACGCGACCGAAGCGGCCCCACTCCCTCCATGGCATGAATGCCGGCCCGACGTGGCCCGGGCTGGTGGTCGAGACGGGCGCCGCGGCCGTCTCGACGTGGTAGTCGCCGTGCTTGTCGGAGGCGTGGAGCGTGGGCAAAGTCTTGCCGTCGTCGGTGCTTGTCACCGGTGCCCGGTCGGCATCCTCGTTCCACAGAGTCTCAGGGATGAACAGGCAGAGGAGGAATTGGAGGAACGCGAGGCCGAGGTTGAAGTAGAAGATGTTGCGCCATTCACCGGTCTTGTACTGAATGGCGGCACAGAACAGCGGCGCGATAACGGGCCCAATAACGACGGGAATGGCAAACGTGCTCATCTTGCGGCCACGCACCTCGACGACGAAAATGTCCGCGATCGTGGCGGGCGGGACCGTCTGGGACCACGCGCTGAATAGACCGGCAAACACGCGAGCGACGCAGTACGACGCGTATCCCTGGGCGCGGGCCTCCCACACGACCATGGGCATGAAGAGGAACGAGCCGAGGATGTACACTGGCCGTCGGCCCAGCGATCGCGAGAGCGGGTTCCAGAACAGCGGGCCGACAGCCAGGCCGAGGAGGTTGTACCCGAGCGCATTTGCAATGTCGCCCGGCGCCTTGCCCCACGTATCGCCAATCTCCCTGCCTCGTCAGCGCCACACTCACAAAAATACTTACTTGAACGCAGTTTGGGTGATGGCAATGGAAAAGTTGGCCAGCATGCCCGCGTACGCGAGCGCACCGAGGATGTACGCCTTGCGCCACGGCGAGAGCGCATTGACGGGGTGGTTGGGCGGCAGATTCGGGTTCTTGCCGTGCTTGATCATGTCCCACTCGGGGGACACTTCGTGGTCGTGATCGTGTCTTTGGCGCTTCAGAAATGGCATCGCGAGTGTGTGAGAGGAGTGAGGGGGGTCAGGAATACCATACCCCCTAGTCGTCTCTTTTATTCTGTCGTGCGGCCACTAAATCTTTTGGATGCTCGGCCTTCTCCAGCGCAGCAATGCGCGGTGACGACCCCAGAGGCCAAGACGACGTTCTATTCGCGGCCATGGTGATCGAGGCACGGACTACGGCACAGTCCGGAATGGGGCTGGGTGGGGCAGCGTGCGGCTCCAGGTCCGCCTCGTCCAGATCCCATGGGACCCCGTTAGACCCCGTCCAGACCCCCTCTGCAAACCTATTCCGGGACGATGATGTGGTGACACACCCCACATGCACACCCTGCCGCGGCGCAGTTGCATGTGGGTACACGCGTATCCGCGAGGAACCGCGACAACTTTATCCCGAAACCGTTAAACTGGGAGCGACGGGCTTGTTGCTATGGTACGGTGGCGGGGAAGAGCACGACGGCCGCGGCGATCGGAAATGAGAGTTCCACATGACCCCACGTTGCTTTCGTCATCCAGCATTGCCGCCGGCATACTCGTTTCCCGTCAGCCAGAAACCTGCACTATGGGTCCCGGAAGCGATTCGGAATCTATCCAACGCCGAGAGCTACGGCTATCGACGGGCTTTGCTCCACTATAAAGGCCTGGGCGGGCAAACCATGATTTCACAACCCAGCTCACTAGATTAGATTGCTGAAGTCGTGTCCAGCTGTATCTTGGTGCGCGCTGAGTATTCGTTCCATTCAGTGCCAGAGACAACAAAAGAAATCTTTCAACCGCCTACCTTATTCGCACAGCGCTGACGGGAAGAACGGGACGGCCCATCACGGAATCAAGTGAAGGTGACGATACTCGCGGACATCAGCTCTTCATGGATGGTCAATGGTGTTAATGGTGTTAGTCAAGGTTATGAGGTCTTATCCGTAAGTGCACTCGCCAGATCGCTTCCACTCTATAGGCTTGATTGACGAGGTACTTTGCCAAGACCAAGCTCGATTGTTGTTTTGGATACTCCGGCAGGAAGGGTAGTCGGCACCACCGCGGTTCGCTTCGGTACTTCACGCTGGCCAAGGCGGAGTTCGAGGCGGCCTGCCTTCTTCGCCCTCTGTCGATCCCCTCCATGGGTACGCCTTCGTCGACCGGCGATGTAGAGGAGGAATGAGTGCGTTTGGGAATTTGAGTGATTCAAGTCGCCATCAAGTGTCGTGTTGACCAAGTAACGTGTTGACTGAGCATCGGTTCCGAAAACCACGTCCCTTCACGTTCAATCGCTTGTGGAGTACGGAGCGATTCAAGTGAACTTTTCGACCACTCTTACCGGTGCCGGGTATCGTTCGGCTGCATGAGCAGTGCGGACACGGTCCTGTGGCCCTGCGCAGCCGTCACCAGATGAATTGTCCTTGGCGGCTGGGTGAGAGTGCTGCCTGAGAACCGGAACTCAAATCAATGTCAGCAGTGTGAAATCAAATGGTGATCTAAGCAACATTGTTTCTCCTTGACATCTGCCCACACTCACTGAAGAATGTCGGGGCGAATTGGAGTACTCTCGGAGCAACATCGGCCTATCTCGCCCGATGCAGCGGACGATCGGGGGGCTGATGGGCAAGAATTGCATTGACAGATATCGGGTACAATACCCGCTTGCAGGAACAGATAACAAATTGGCATAGTCCGACTGAAATGCCTCGTTGCGACGAAAATGACGACACGGTCACCTGGGACCGCGTCTTTTGGGCACCGATAGCACGGACGCAATGCGAGAAGCAGTACGAACGTGGCTTGGGAAGAGGGCGAGCTGCGGCCGCATTGACGCTTTGGTGATGACACAGCGGGGCGAACAGGTGCTCTCGGACCGTCGAAACACCGTTGTCCGAAGACTCAGTCTCCGTAGATCGCGGAATGGCTGCGAGTCCCTATGCAGCAATTGGCAAGTGGACAGGAGCCAAGGCTCAGCGGACAGTTTTAGCATCAGTGGCGGTGGCGGTGGTAGGATGCCTCCACTCCCAGGGTCCACTTGAGGGATCGACATGAGAACAAAAACAATCGTCCGCAGGTGTGTTTCTTTGTTGTCGACGTTTTTCCGCGGTGTATCAATTGTGTTCCGGCGAACATGTTGCCGGTTCGCAGAGTTGGATGATAGAAGTGCCGGATAGATGTGGCAGAGGCAACTGGCAGAGGGGAGATAAAAGGTGCACACAGACTCTCTTTCGACCCCAGCATCACAACCAACTCTCTAACACACACACCAACATGACAGTATACACCAGCGGCTACACGAGCGGCAACTACGAAGCGTTCGCGCGGCCCCGCAAGCCCGCGGGAGTGGACGACAAGACGGCGTGGTTTGTCGGCGCGGGCCTGGCCTCCCTCGCCGGCGCCGCCTTCCTCGTCCGCGACGGCCAGATGAAGGGCGAAAAGATCACGATCCTCGAGGAGGGCAGGCTTGTTGGCGGCGCGCTCGACGGCATCAAGGAGCCCGAGCGCGGGTTTGTGATCCGCGGCGGGCGCGAGCTGGAGGACCACTACGAGTGCCTGTGGGACCTGTTCCGCTCGATCCCGTCCCTCGAGGTGGCCGACGCAAGCGTGCTCGACGAGTTCTACTGGCTCAACAAGGACGACCCCAACTACTCGCTCTGCCGCGTGACTGAGAACCGGGGACAGGACGCGCACACCGGCCACATGTTCTCGCTGAGCCCCAAGGCTCAGAAGGAGGTCACGCACGTCTTCCTCGCTCCCCGATCCGAGTTTGAGAACAAGCGTATCAACGAGGTCTTCTCGGAAGACTTCTTCAAGTCCAATTTTTGGATCTACTGGCGTACCATGTTCGCGTTCGAGGAGTGGCACTCGGCGCTCGAGATGAAGCTCTACCTCCACCGCTTTATCCACCACATCGGCGGCCTCCCGACCCTCTCGGCGCTCAAGTTTACAAAGTACAACCAGTACGAGTCGTTTGCGCTCCCGCTGCGCAAGTACCTCCTCGATCACGGCGTGCAGTTCAAGTTTTCGACCACGGTCACCGACGTCGACTTTGACCTGTCGGACAAGGACGGCAAGCCGCACAAGCAGGCGACGCAAATCCACTGGACGGTGCGCGACGACAACGGCACGGAGACGGCTGGCGGCGTCGACCTGGGTCCCAACGACCTCGTCTTCATGACCATCGGCTCGCTTACCGAAAACTCGGATAACGGCGACCACCACACGCCTGCCAAGCTCAACGAGGGCCCGGCGCCCGCGTGGGAGTTTTGGCGCAAGATCGCAGCCAAGGACCCCTCGGGCGCGTTCGGCCGTCCGGACGTGTTTGGCGCGCATATTCCTGAGACAAAGTGGGAGGCCGCGACAGCGACGACGCTCGACAAGCGTATCCCGGCGTACATCCAGAAGATCGCCAAACGCGACCCGTTCTCCGGCAAGGTCGTCACCGGCGGCATCGTGACTGCCAAGGACTCCAAGTGGCTGCTGTCCTGGACGGTCAACCGCCAGCCGCACTTTAAGAACCAGCCCAAGGACCAGATCGTCGCGTGGATCTACGCGCTGTTCACCGACGTGCCCGGCGACTATGTCAAAAAGTCGATCCAGGAGTGCACCGGCGAGGAAATCACCCAGGAGTGGCTGTACCACATGGGCGTGCCCGAGGCCGAGATCCCGGAACTGGCCGCCACAGGCGCCAAGACTGTCCCGACGATGATGCCCTACGTCACTGCCTTCTTCATGCCCCGCCAGAAGGGCGACCGCCCCGACGTCGTGCCCGCGGGCGCGACAAACTTTGCCTTCCTCGGCCAGTTTGCAGAGTCCCGCTCGCGCGACTGCATCTTTACGTGCGAGTACTCGGTCCGCACGGCCATGGAGTCGGTGTACACACTCCTCAACATTGAGCGCGGCATTCCCGAGGTCTTCAACTCAACGTACGATATCCGCACCCTCCTCGCTGCGGCCACGTTTCTCCGTGACGGCGAGCAGGTCCGTCTCCCCGGTCCCGACTTTATCAACCGCTGGGTCCTCCGTCATCTCGAGGAGTCGACCGCGCTCGGCGGCATCATGGTCGAGGAGGGGCTCATCCCAGATGTGCGCACGAAGAAGGAGAACGGCGTCAAGGAGGAGAATGGAACGAAGGAGGAGGCCAAGTAGAGTTCAGTAGCATACGCCTGGCAGAGGCCCGTTCAGTAGAAAAGCAAATGTAATGAGCTGCAATCTTTACCCTCGATATCAGTGACGTCCAGTATCAACCGTCCTTCGTCTGACGTCCACTGTAAACTCTCTAAAAATGGATTAGTATCTCCTAAACTCCAGCTACCTCTGCATCCTCAACCGACGCGATTCGAGTGATGGCGAGCTGTGCCGAGTCCAACAGTAGCGCTCCGTCTGTCCGCTTAGACACGCGGTCTCGATGCACCCAGGAGCCGTGATGCCAAACGGCGATATTTTCACCAGTCTGGGTCAGTGGATGCCCCGTCCCAGCTCGAGTGCCAAGTTTGCAACTTCGATGAAACTTGCCCGCCCACCGTTGCTAAACCCACAGACAGAGCGGCTCTCATCTTGTTCCGTGCATGGGGACAGGGCGAACGAAACAGACGCGAGCCTCAAGACCTTGTCAGTCCAGCTACGACACCTACCTTCACTCTGACCTCTCCAAGTCACCCGTCTTGACCTGCTTGTTCAGTCGCAGTAACGCCCGATGCGTCGGCGACGGGAGAAACTGAAGCGGTGCAGATGATGCATGTAGTGGTGTCTATGCTTTTAGCAGGATTACTCCTTGTTGTCCTCCTTGGCGGCCTCGGCCTGGGCCTCCTCGTCGTCGTCGATCTCTGCGAACGTGTTAGCGAGGAATCAACACGGTAGACGATTGCCGGCGATGGGTCAAGGTGAAAGGTGACGCCTGCTCGTGCGCAGGTGTGCACCACAGAGGGAGCCTCCAACTACTGGTAATGGTCTTGAGCACTGAAGGCAAGTACGATACCTCGTCGGTACCGCTCCTTCCACTTTCCTCGGCGTCACTCATCAGTCCACAGCTACTCACCCTCAGCGTACACGTCAGGGTGGGCACGGAAGCACTCCTGCATGCCCTTGAACTTCTCGACGCAGTCGATGCCCTTGGGCTCCTGCTCCGAGTAGACGAAGCACGAGAACGCGGCCTTGAACTCCTCACCGCAGGGGCCGTGGGCCATGCCGCCGAGGCACTAAGCGTTAGTTTAACGTACGCGTCTGGGAATCGCGATAGGGATTGAGCGGGGAGACACGTGCGAGTGGAGAGGCCAGGCGAGATATGGCGTGATAAGGAAGTAAGAGAGATCCGCACGCGGACGACAAACTCGCTCACGTCCCCTCTCATCCTCGCCCATACCCTCTATCTCCAGCACCCATTTCCCTCGTCCTTGCCCCTTATATTTCCTGCACACTCACGGGGCAGTCCCAGTTGATCTCTCCGGTCTCCTCGTTGAACGCGCCCTCGCTGGCAGCCTGGTTGGGGTCGGGGAGGGCAGCAGCGGCGGGGGCAGGGGCGGCCGACTTGCCGAGGGCGGCCTCAGCGGCGGCGACGAGAGCGTCGAGCTCGGCGTCAACGGCAGCGACCGAGGTCTCGATGGCGGTGAGGGCGGCGTCGGCGGCGGCTGCCGTCAGTACATGCAGCTAGGCGGACGGGATGATCGGCGCGAACACCAGAAGAGTAGGAAGCAACGTTAGGTGCAAAAAGGACATTGCCTCCATCATCCTGACAAGCACGACTGAACATGGTCGGTGACTCACCAGAGATAGTCTCAACAACACCCGCCTCCTCAGCAACCTCCTCCTCAGCGGCCTCCTCGACCTCCTCCTCAACCTCCTCCTTGGGCTCGGAGGGGTGCACGCGGTTCTTGCGCTGCTCGGCAAGGATGCTGCCGATAGTGAAGAGCGCACCAAAGGCACCACCGACCATGAGCAGGATCTTGCCGCCCTCACGCTCGGCCTCCTCCTCGCTGGACGCGGTCACGCCCTTCCAGGTCTGCGGCTGTGCGCGCACGACGGGGGTGGCGGTGTACGAGCGCGCGATGCGGGCGGAGCGCACGGCGCGCGCGGCGGGACGGAAGCTGCGGGCGAACATTTTTTGTGTTTTTGTTAAAGGGTATATATGAGATGGAGATGACAAGAGGAGATGGAGAGTGAGATCCTTACTAACACAATCTCTATGCCGTTCGGGCTCTTCGGAGTAATAATCTTTGGATTGGCTGGCGGCACGGCCGATGCTACAGTGTAAGCGACTTTTTCTCGATAAATCTCGGAGAGGAAGGAAGCGGAGATTGGAACATGTCCGAGGGGATATATGGTCAAACACGCGAGCATAGCGTGTTAATCGCATGGGCATAATCGCCGCCAGCGGGTTCGGCCAAAACAAGCACCCTCCAAGAGTCGTTCAGAACTCAGTGCAGCGGGGATTGGACCGCAGAAAACATTGCGCAATCTGAACCAAGAAGAGCACAATTATCCAGGACTGAACACCTGGTCAACGGAAAGAGACAGAGAATACATCGT
>Ga0160505_100533_pt1 | contig 21467 bp, 6 predicted proteins | sample DIDeMG_FD_108225 | JGI IMG/M metagenome (GOLD analysis project Ga0160505, IMG submission 108225) | Enriched chicken feces microbial communities from UW Madison campus, WI, USA - DID2874_E49_Stillage MG | ecosystem: Host-associated > Birds > Digestive system > Large intestine > Fecal ... | reverse complement strand
TTTTTCTTTTTCTCATCGTTGCTTTTTTTTTTTTTGATTTATTTTGATTTTTTGTTTTTTTTTTTTTTAATCTTTTTTTTTTTTTTTTTTCGCTCGCTCCTTTATTGCTGTTACGGTACTAAATTATTACATTGGTTTTGTAATCGAATATAAAAATGGATGCTATGCTTTTCTTTTCATTACTCCTACGACACCTTTCACTTAGTAAAGGGGATAGATAGATGGACAATCAGTTTATTGTCCCTACATGAAATAGTTACAGAACAAAAATTATAAAGCAAAATGGACATATAAGAAAGACGTGAATTTCAAAAACATTTTCCAAATGCGGTGTTTTGAGGCATTTTCTTCCCACACAATTTTCTTCAAAATCAGCCTAGTGAAATCTACTAGGATAATCATCGTAGTTTATTTATACCATTTTATTTTGATATGCTTTGACAGCTGGTGATTTGAACGTCATTCCAGTATGTCAAAACCCCTGCTTGGCATGCGTTTGTAAAAATCTTAAATGTTAGAAAATTGATTTGAGTTGAACTATAAGATTATTTAATTAAAAAAGGCGTTAGTGGTTTAGCGGTAAAATTCGACGTTGCCATCGTCGAGCCCCCGGTTCGACTCCGGGCTAACGCATTTGTTTTTGCCAAATTGGCTGATTTAGATAGATGTATTTTTGGTGGCTTGGATTTGGTGATAGTATAGTTATCATTGACTATAACTCAAGGTAGAGTTAGAGACATGGATCCTCTTTGTATGAATGAATGTTTCGATTTAAAGTAAGATTTATTCAAATTTTTATTTAACCTTTAAACTCTTGTTTTATTTTGGTCAAATTATATATGGGAGATACAATGTTTTTGAAATTTCATGTCTTCTTTGTATATCGTTTTGTTTTGTAATTTTTATGTAACTATTTGATGTAAGGACAATAAACTGATTATCTATCTATCTCTGGGAGATACATGCACTAGTCTTTTAAAATGATTTAAACTTGTGAGCCGTAGTTTTAAGCTCTACAGCACTGTCATTTTGCATCGTGTGCTCCAATTAAGCCTTATCGTAAGCAAGATAGGAAGACTACTTGACCCATATTGTCATGATTCAGACCTTAAGTTAAAATAATAATTACTATACATACCTAAATTAAATTCAAATAGACGTCAGTTGTATTACTTTTACTCACGCAACGTTTTTCGTTTTCTCCAGATCCGAGGTTTTAGAGTAGTCAAAGATCAATTAAGTATTTGCATGTATATATTGATTTCTTTATTCCCAAATTTTAAATAAAGATGTTATCAATTAACCTTTCTCGTTGGTTCCCTGGATACAGACATCAAGTCATGCAAGCGTCTCAAAACATCGGCACTATATGTTAGTCGCTGCTGACAGCAAAATCTATTAGCTTCGAGATAAAAGATTACTTACATGGAAAAAGCGACTTTTGCAGTGATTGAATACATGCGAGCCCTATACTATCGTTATTGTAAATGTTTTAAAGATCGTAAGCTCGGGATTAAAAAAAATTTGCATTTAAACTCTTAAATTCTACTGTTAAACACCTTCGTGCTCTTTAACTATTATTATTATATACTTTTTGAATTGGAAATATTTTCAATTTATTATTATCGGCGTCACTTACGGCTTATTATTTGGTCAAATCTAGTTTGACCGCAAGTTTAAATACTTGGAACTCGATTTTCTTTTTGGATTTAACTATCATCTTTTCTTTTTTTCGGAGAATCTTGTTGCAAATTGCACCACTTAGTCTTGGGATCTTTGGAGCACAGTTTGAAAATGGGTCTGCTGTAATAAGCACCTGTAGCAAGAGTTATGCCTTAGATATTTTACATTTATCTCATATATAAATCATTCAGGTATAATTAGTATATCTGCCTTAGTGTGCCTTCTATTATCTGTATCTGCGCTTCTTAAATGAGTAAGTGTAGTATGTCTAAATGGTTTATATCTTAACCGGATAAACCACGAGGGGGAATTTATCATTGATTAATGTACAGATTTGTTACTATCCATAGATGCTTAAAATTTGGATACCAATTTTACTTGCTATTCCTCTGATCAGACCATATATTTATCTACTGTTGGCGAAATTGGCTTCGAAAAAATTAAATTCTTTGGCAAGTAAATCAGACTTTTTTGAGACTTTTGTACTTTTAAATACATGGAAAATTATATGCTGTTTAGGCACTTACACATATACAAAAAGGTTATGTAAAGTAAAAGACGCAGGAACAACACGTGTAATCAGTTATCACCTTGGTTATAAGAAATTCTTGGATTAGAATTAAATCTTGCCTATAAGATTACGGTCTTAGCAGTAGAAAGTCTTTTGAAGCATCCCACCTTAAACACTCAAAATAAACAAATTTAAATCTAAGAATAACTAAAGGATTTATTGGAAGTGAGTTAAGTTCGCTGGTCACAATATAGACCTGCGCTGTTTTAAATAGTCCTTACTTGTAATAATAATAAATCAGTTTACTGTTCCAATATCTAGAAGTTACGTACCAAACACAAAAAGAAGAGATTCAGTTTTAAAAATCTCATCTTAATGAAGTACGCAAAGTAGGGTTCTTGACGTACATCAGAGAGTTTTTTTTGCTAATCATAAGTGGGAGTTATTTAAATAAGTTTTTGGAAAGCATTTATAATTCATAGCCAAACAGGTTTTTTTTATTTGAGGGTATATTATGGACATGTGTGAAAGTTCAATTATGGCACATTGCTTTTATAATTATTAAAGAAAAAAATGATTAAACAAGAATTAAACAAGAATTAAGAGGTGGGAGCAGCGAGAGTTGTGGAATTTTGGAAATGGGTAAACTTAGAAGAAAGCGTGAACTTCGTTGAGGTAGAAGAAGCTGCAAAAGACGTGGTACTTGAAGTGACAACACCTTCGCCATTGTTACCAGGACCAACACCATATAGAACACCGGGGATGGCTCTGCACTGAGAGTACCATTCACTATCTCTAACACATTCAGCCCCCACTTGACAGCAGGTAGGACCAGTATAACCATTACCACCACACTGGCCATACAAAGATTGGCAAGAACTAGTGTTGGGAATAGGTACGCACTGAGAATAGTATTCACCAAAGTTTGTACATTCAGAGCCAATTGCACAGCAGTTTGTGCCTGCCCAGCCTTTTCCGCCACACTGACCGTACCAGTTGGCACAGGGATACTTGGGTGCATCCGAAATAGTAGAGTTAGGTGCAGTGGTAGTGGTAGGCTCAGGATTGGGGTCGTACACACATTGATAGTACCATTCATTTTGAATCTGGCACTTAGAGCCGTATTCACAACAAGTAGGACCACCCCAGTAGTGACCGCCACACTGGCCATATAGGGGAGAGCAAGATTCGGCAGCGTAAACAGCTGTGGTAGCGGCAGCAACCAAGGTAAAAATAGCAGTGAATTTCATGATGAATTAAAATATATAAGATGTGTAGAATCAAGGAATGTAAAAAATTGATACAGTGAAAAACTGAAGAAAAAAAATCTATTAAACCCGAATCTTTCGTCTTATTTATATCATAAACGCAACCTAAGCTCCTTTTTCTGATAGCATTTATCCTCTATAGCCTTTCAGTATGGTTATCTATAATACCAGTTCTTGTCGCATATAGTTTGTAGAGGTTAAAGAAAGTGGTTTTGGGCTTGGTAAACTACAGTACTTGTAATAGTAAACAAAATTTTATTGTCAAGATTTACAAATATCAGAAGATAGCTCTGCCTACAAGGCTTATGTCAGTTTTGGGCTGCAGCTTTAGAATTAGACAAAACATAAAAAATGTATGTATGTCTTTTTTCCCTAACAAAGAACATCATCGGTAAGCTGGGAGTTCTTATGCAATATTAATATACTAGGCTGAAGCTGGAAATCGAAAGCTTCAAGAAAAGCTGCAATATTAATCACCTTCAGCTTTAACAAAAACTTTGGCTAGTTTCATTGCCGGTACATGAAACTGTCAATATATGCAGACTGGCCTTTGTCACTATACACTAATACAATTATGGGTAATTATTCAGAATTTGTTCCGTACTAGGCAGTGGAAATTGTTAAACTGGATATCTATGATCTGAAATTTTGATAAGAACAACCTAAAGTTCCATATCATAGTTGCTAATGTCTGTTTACGTTCAGCAAGATCATGCTTCCATTAGTTTTCCAGGGATACTGTATTGCCAAACATTTGTTGATATCAGTTATCAATTCACTACATAAAATAATACAACTTTTTATGGTTTCATTTTTCAGCTCAACAAGAAAATAGATTAAATGAGATATGGTCTTCAAGAATACCAGGTACCGTAGCGTTAACTTGGTCGTTGATAGATCATTTATATTTGCTTTAAACTACCATTTTCCTGAATTTGGATTTTATCTACGGTCTGGTGTTAGATGTTACTTCAATAGATATATTAGGCTAGTCTGGTCATTACTTTGATGTTTGCTTTTGTTACAAACACCCTCTATAATTTAAACTACGTGTAAAAAACTTCAAAAAAACAAAACGTGCCAAAAAATATAAAACTTCGATTAATAAACTTTTTTCTTTGTGTATGTACATTTTTCATCTTCATGCTTTGTTCTCGCCTAACTGAAGAGAAAAATGTTTCAAACAAGCAAAAACAATTCTTCTTCCGTTGACAGTTCTCCCGGTCCTAAAAGGTCCCCTGATAAAGTTGATCCGGCAACTTTGTCAGTAGTATCTATACTGGTTGTTGACAGTTGTTAAATTACTCGAAGAAAATCTCCGTTTCGGTTAACTAGAGGTAGCTAGGACGGAATTCTTTGGATGTTGATGACTGCAATATTGTATTGCTATTGGCCAGTTGTGGTGTCTTTGACAATCGTCTTGAGAATATTTCCGTTGACATCTAGCACAATATATAGAAATAACTATAATGATTCTCAAATTAAAATTCAAAGCGGGATTGTGCATTAGTACAACCGTGATTATTGCCGTACAAGACTTGTAACTTACGACTAGCTTGGCGAATAATATATGGTTGTTAGTTATTTACAGTTTTTTATCACTACTACTGCCATTCTATGCGCAGTTTCTTTTATTAGACAAGCATGCAGAATTTTATTAACTAGTCCGATCAAATAAAAAAAATCATACATTCATTCCAACTTGTGCATATCTATTCTCATCCTGACATCGATATTTTGAGCTCTCATCACTAGAAATATAAAAAAGTTGTTTGCGCTATTTCTCCTGTCTGCTTACTTTTACATGAAGATAACAAAAAAAGCAAGTTTTAAAAAGCTCACCATACTATATCAACAATTTTGGTGGGCTGATAAATATATAAAAAAGAAATTGATGTATAAAAAGACTGCGCACAATACTATGCAATTCTGGGTTTGGAAACAGTAGATGGTAAAATATTGAAAGATATGACTCTATGTATCCATTTGTCAATTAGGTCCTGCCCTTAGTGCAACTTTTCCTCAAGTTCATTTAAATCTATTATAGACCTGTAAAGTGGAAAATGTTACAAAAGCATCGTCTAATAAGCTAGTCGACTATGTCAAGTACAGTAACCATGGTATTTTTCTTTTTCTTCTTCCAAACACCCATTAGCATAATCCAACCTAGCTACAGTACTGGCTTGAAAAATTTGGTCTGTACCAAGTTTTCATTAGCTCTTAGAAGTCATTATTTCAGTATCGAGGCAGGCACAGAGCTCTTAATCAGATATTGTGAATTTTTTCGACTCTAACAACACCAGACAGCCAACTCTAATTTATAAATCAGGTAATTGATTTCTGAAGATTCCATTACTTTCTACTATCTGTTATATCAATATCCAACATTCTGAGGTTCTAAATTTTTTTTAATTTTTGATTCATTCTTTATTTTTATTTGCTGGTTTCAATATATATGTTGATTGATTGCGTTCAAGACTTGTTAATCATAGGAAACCAAGCTGTGCAAATAGTAGTGTCCTAAACCAAAAGCTGTAGCCAAACACGATCTAAATTCCATTCTTTTATTCAAGGGTGTTTGTCAAGTATTCAGGAGTAGCAAGCCAAAGCGGTTATAACTTGATTAAGACAAAAATGACTGCTGATTTTCTCATAGATTACAAACGCTACCTATAGGTATGACAAATTTTTACCATTAACTAGTGGTTTTTCAACGTTTTCAGTAAACTCTTGCAATTCTTTTATTTTATTCAAAACTTTAAGTTTGACTCCAGGTGAAGTGTAACAATCTATTAAATCGCTGGTATACAAACTAGTGGTGATTACTAATGAACGCTTAATTTCTTTTTATTATCGGAAGAGCACTTTCTGAACTTGCGCTCATTTCAACAGACCAGTAAATTCTTTTACCTTTGAATGCTACTATTGTAATAAAATTCCTGTTCTCTTGCTTCAAAATGGTGAATATTCAGTTAAATACATGACACTAATAAATGTGCTCATTGTCCTAATATCTAAGTATTACAAAAATATCAATAAGTCCCATCCAATTCTGTGACATGCAACTCCATAAGGCTGATCAAACAGTTGCCTCAGTAGGTATTTGGGATGCTGGATATATGTATCTATCAATGAGCTAATGGTTGTTCTAAAAGAATTTCTGTTGCGAGTTTTTGAAAGCCCCTTTAAATCATTTGAAAAAACTCAACAGATATCTAAAAAGAGGACGGACTTAAATTTTTATCAACTACAAGCACCCTATGACTTCTAATACTTAAATGAAAACTATCATTGTCAGAATATCTTACACAGAACTAGAATGCTAAATTCAGTCGGAGCATCTGTTACACTTTTAACACAGTAAAATCCCACTATAAGTTATAGATATCGTTTTGAAAGTGATTCCAATACTTTGATTTGTCTAACCTACGCTAATTATTTTAGCTGAAATATGAAGAGTCTACGACTGCAACAATCAGAGTTGAATTTCATTTACAAGCAACCAGTTGATCAATATAAGCATCTATAATACTTTATTATAGTATAAATCATTATTTAAACAAAATAAGCATTGTTAAATCGATTAACATGCATAAAATTAGGACTTTCTTATAAGTCATTCTTTTCAGATATGGCAAATCTAAAAACATATATATTTCATGGAGTTGAACGTGTTAAAATTCCTGATTAGTTTTAGTACTTGAACTTTAGACTGCCTAGAACAAAATAAAAGTTCATTAATACTCAATGAGATATTCCAGTCTACTGTTTTGGGTAGATCGCTGCCGTTAGGTACGGAAAGCACATCAACACTAGCGCCGGCATGGTGAGTGACTATAGAAACAAATCCTGGTAAATCAAAATTTGCTTTGCCGATATATGTAGCATACTACTCTTGATATGAAGAGTACTATAGCAATCATTGTCTGTCTCGAATCATCATAAAACTCGAGTGCATAAAATGTTTTAATAATTTGTAGTTTGCATAATTTTTAAATTTTAAGTACTGTTGCTCATTTTTGAAATCAATAGCTGTCAGTTTTGGTGTTCAAGGAATGAGTATTATAAATTTATGTTATATATCATCGTATATTTAGCCTTGATGGCCCAAATAGTTGAGGTGAGCTCCTTTGTATTATTGATTGGGCTTGGTGAGATTCTTTTCTTAGTTCGGTGATTATTGAAACATTTAGTTTTCTGCTGGTATTTTGTCGCAGTTCTAAATACTTTGTAGTCTGTTTCTCTATCATGTTGTGTATTTTGGATTTTCTCTAAAGTCTCGCTACAGCCAATTGCTTGTCTTAGTTTTCATTATAATAAGTACTAAACCTTTGTTTCAGCTATAGTTTCTTTAATAGCCTTTCTATCTGTTGTATAATATCAAGCTGTCTAGAAATAACATATAGCAATTTATGGCATCAATGTACCTATCATTTGAATATTTCTTGTTTCAACTCTGCCACTATCTCATCAGCTCCAATTTTGTTTAAAAAGTTAGCTAAGATATTCTGAAGCATTGGTTTATCATAGATCTTTAATGCGGTATCATTTTTTGTCAGCATGCTATATAAATAAAATATATTCCGAACATTTACTTATTAAGTAGCTCTCTTCTCTGTCCCTTTGCAATTATTCTGACTACTGCTTGACCCCTTACTTAAAAGATACATGCTAATGTTCCCAATGTCGTATACAAATGTAAGAATTTGGAGTCTTGAACCGATGGAGAAAATAATTAGCAAATGGGCTAAAAGGTTAAAAAAAATTCAAACATATTTGAATTGTACAGCTTTTCTACTACGCTAAATTTTAAAAACTGAACTTGTCCTTTCCACTAGAGGTTGACTGCCAGTTACAAAAGGCTGGGTCAGAATCTAGACTTTGGAGTTGAGATTCTGAGCATGAAAATTTCGTACTTGAAGCGGCAAAAATATGTAATTATTATTAAAAGTTGGATATAAGTTGGCTCTGAAATTCTAAAATCAAGAAGCAGAAATCAGTTGGCAATAGAACATTAGATACAATATGAAAAGCGTTTGAATACCTTCTTAAGAATTTGGGTTTGCAAATATAGGCTTGCATTCTTGCAACTTTGATGCACACAGTCTTAGTAAAATTCTCAGGGTTATCTACTGGTCTGACTTGTGTTGTAGAAAATTCAGGCCAGCCTTAATGCATCTGCACCCGCATGGGAGCTAATTTATTTGGACAATTCTGTAACTTATAAAACATGCACAACGGGCCCATTAACATAATAGACAAATTTTTCACACAGTCAAAAGTTTCCACACAAGACCCCACACTGTGCAAGCTACGTCCTACAATGAAAATCAGAAATTGCTCAGCAAGCTAGCAGACAGAAATGGTTACGAATAGTATCTCAATTTGTTCAGTACTATCCGATTTTGGATACTGACAGAGAGGGGAGTAGTTTGTTACATAAATGTTTGAATGAGTGCTGCGCTCCAGTCCTCGAGCTGATCAATACAGAGATCGTTACCAAACCCTTGGTAAATTATAAAAAAAATTTTAGATCAAGAGACTGGTAAGCTCCAACCACTCTGAGCGATGAGCATCCAAAAAGAATGGGAGCCTCATAACGGTACTCGAACTTCGACAACCACTGATCGACAGTCCAATTGTTATCACTTTTGTTTAGATTCAGAGAGTTTTGGTGACTATTAACTTACTCAACAAGCTTGGGGATCATTCCTTTATGTTTTACCGTTTTCTTTATAGTCTTTTGTGTATTGTAAATCTCCACTTTAGTACACAATCCAGAACGAGAACCATTGTTTTCAGTTGCTGTCTGATGTTGGTCTATTAGAGCCATAGTTTGTTGCTGACGTTGGATTTATTAAGAAACCAAAGCTATTTGTCCAAAAAAGAGCTATAACAGCGCATTAGAAAATCTTCCAGGTTTATGCGGTTTCAGCAAATATACTTGATAAGTGTGTGTATATTCAGCAGTATTCTGATGATGGGCACAGATCAATGTGTCAAAAAAATACACTGTGAAGCGCAAGACATAATTCTTAATTAAATAGATTTTGTTTTTTTAACTTGAGCGTCTTTGAATTTCTAAGCCTTTAGGGCTTGAGATCTCAGAGACATGTGGTTTTTCAGGGTCATTTTTTCTTTCTTTTCTCTTCCCATCCATGTGCTCAGGTATTGAACCTAAATTTCCGGTCTTGGACTTTTTGTAGAAATTTGATTCTGTTTCTTTTCTCTAAACATATACTTCATCTTTTTGTTTTTTAGTCTTGTTCAAAATCTCTGTGTGCACTACATCTCTCATATTGACACATTACATTACAGCTATCGATACTTTCTTCATTAAACAATGAACCTCGATTCTATGCCAACAGATATTCTGTTCATGATTGTTAACCAGTTGGTTTGTGATCTGTATGCCCAAAAGCCGATAGTTCCTACTCAGCTGCTTAATTTGGCTTCGACGTGTAAAAGATTTCGACAACTAATATGCCCATACATCTTCAAGACTTGCATGTTTGAGTCCAATCACTCTGAAACCGTTACACTACTCTTGGACCTAGAAACTGTCAGCTCTAGCAATACTTGCGACATTAGAGAACCAGTGTTTTTTATTTGCTATATCAACAATTTTGGCAGGCCAAAGTCAACTTATATTCCAACAAATATTCTTCAATATATCAACGTCTTAACATTATCTGACTATTTTCAGCCGATTTCACTACTCGATACAAAAACGGGCAAATTGATAACATACTCCGATTGTTCAATGATTGTCGACCCACTAATCATGCCAAATCTTTCTATTATCAACCTAACTTATTGTATGCACAGCAGCTTTTGGGAGAGAACAAAACATTGTGCTGATTTGGGTTTGTATAGGTATCAACCCCCTTTGAGTGTGCAACTCACATTTTATACGCCTATGCCCCAAATATCTCAAAGATTACAAAAGCTCGTTTCATCGCTAACAGCAGTAATTGAAACTAAATGCGGCCACTCGTTCAAGCTGGCGTGGGAAAATATTTCTGGAATGGCCAATCTGAAAACTCTTAGCATCAGCCCTACGGATATTGAGGAAACTCCAGTAATTTGTTCAGAAAGCGTTGATTTGGTAATACGGTCTCTTAGCTCATTGAAAATTCTGAAAAATTTCTATATAAATGAGTTTGATTTGATGTTACCCGTGGATAGATCATGGCTGCCGGGAACCGTTACGACGCTAGAATGTTCAACTTCCAATTTCACCGAGACCATGGCACCAGTAGTCCGCAAAACCAACGGGAATGATGCAGCAATATTTTTTCAATCAGTGAAAATCCTTACTATTGTTGTAAAATGTGACACTGCTTTCAGCTTCAAGCGGCTCCCATTCCGCAATCTCACAGAGTTGAGAATAATAGGTAATTTTCCTGGTCTAGACCAAGCAGGATCAACGGCTAGTAAAATCAACGGCATCATTGAAAACTTGATTGAACAGAACATAGGCATTAAACGCTTTTTTGTTGTTGTTTCTTGGCGATTTGATGTGGCTCTGGCACTAAAGAGCCTAGCTAATGCCGAACAGCTGAGTCTTTCTATCCTTGAAATTGCATTTCAACACAACATGTCAATATTAGACGAATTGTTTGCAACATTGTCGGTGTTTTGTGTGAATCTTCGCAAGCTGTCAGTACGCGTTGTAAGTAGCTACAAACTGCGGCCAGTACTGAACGATTCATTTTTGGCACCCTTTATAACAAGACGCTGCAACAATATAAATTTAGAGCTATCGGTGCACCTCAAAGACGTCGACGAACGCTTGGCGGTGCGTCTAGAACAAAAAAAGGGTCAACCGCTCGAACCCGAATGGTATATTCCATATTTGCCCCTGGCTAGCACCTTTGGTGGCAGTAGTCAATTCGTCTCTCGGTTTCGATGTAAAAGTTGTAGAAAAAGTTTGAGTTACGGCAATAGTTATATCCTCTACTTTGTGTTTGAATGAAAACTCAGAACGGAGCTAAAAATTAATAATAAGATAAGTAAACTTAATGCTGAAAATTTAATTTTTAAATAAGTTATAAAAGTTTGGAAAAGTCTCAATCTTCATTTTGTCAAGTCTTGGTAGATTGTCCATATTCATCTCCTATTAGCCGATAACTATTTCTTTAGCATTTTACTCTAGTATTATATATATATTCATTTATTTAATCAGTTTTATGGTTTGATTCTTTTATGGCTGCAATAATTCATTCAATAAATCTTATTGCTGTTTGAAAAATTAGACCATCAGTGAGTCTTTGTTGGCAATTTATTTTGACTACCTTCACAAGTTTAATAATTTGCTGCACGACCCAGCGTTTTATAGCGCAAAAAAGTCAATCTCTAGTCACTAAAGAGAAGAAATTAAACCGAACCCTCGTCTTCAGGGTAGTATTATTAGCTGTTATCTGGAAACTCTTTTGAATAGACTCGCTGATTTCCATCTAACCATTGGCCCAAATGGTTATTATAATAGCATCTTAATCATGCCAGAGACAACCTTGCGCTACTAAGAAAATTAACTTGGATCTTGCAAGTCTCAGAAAATATAACTCACCAAACTTATACTTAGATTTGGTATGTAAACATTACGGTACGTTTTAATTTACTTATTGAGCAAAGTCCCTAACCTCTGAACTTCTCTATATTTATCACTTGTAATAATTAGGGACTTGTAAAGATTTATTGAAAAGTAATATCAAAATATATTGTAATTATCTATCATCCTGTTCAATAGACAGCACCCTTATTCCTCAATCATGCTCTACTTTATGATTTAAAAAAAAAATCTTTGTTGTCTTTTTTTAGTCTCAAAAGTATGGATGCAAATCAAGTTTGTTCATTATAGACAATTGAGATGTATGAATTATAATTTGTTGACTTATATATACATCTCAATAACTAGAGAATTATTCTCAGTTTCGGAGGACATGGCCATTTAATTATACGTTATTTCACCAATTAAGTCAAATCTAATGTAGTGGTCTTTCAGTTTCTTAAAGGATAACTCCTATCGAAATTTCGAAGCTATCTTGAGGAAAACAATACGCTGTTAGATGAACGTGATACTTTACTGTGATAGGGACACTGAGCTAGAAAAAAGATGGTCAATTCTGTCTACTTTGTTTCAGTAAAAATCAACCATTCCCTCACTCGAGCCATAAAAAGTGATCAATAATACTTGTTAGTTCAAGCGATATCTGGAAAACAAGATGTGAGCATATAGTTAAGTCTGACAAAAATTCATATAGTTTCTATATACTTTGTAAGAAAAAGATCTTGGTAGATGCACAAGTAGAAAAAAAAAAGAAAAGACTTATCGGGAGCAGCAGCTAAATCATGCTAGGTACCGCCATTCTCAAAGCACTTAAACATCCAATATTTGAACATAAATTCTTTCTTTTAAGATTTTTTTTCGTTATTTCATATCTTAAAAACAACAAGATGTTTTAAATAATTAATTCATTTTTACTGTTATTAGATCAAAAATGTTGATGTTTTTTATTCACTATGCTCCATTTTTTTGTTTTTTGTTTTTTTGTTTTTCTCTTTGGGATATTAGGGCAAGGGCAGATATCAGTAATCTGGCGAACCAAAACTGACGTAAAAAAAAATTTGTCTACAAAACTTTTCAGTTCTCTCGTCGCGCAGCCAGCACCTATCATTCATAGCATCTCCAACCACAATGTCAATGAGAAATATTTCTATAATAAGGCGTTCTATGCCTGCTTTACCGGTAAGTTCTACTTATCATTTACTATTACTATTTTTTATGCCCTGATCTAACTTTTTATTCTCCTTTAGGCAAGCAGAATCCTCTATAGATACAAGTCTACCGAAGCGGCAAATGAGACACCACTAAAGCAGGGCCCTCCGTTTACACCTAAGGCCGGTAGTCTGCTTAAGGAGGTCAAGAAGTCTTACCTGCGTAACACTGAGGCTGTCGTATCCGCCTCCGTTGAGAAGCACCAACAAAACGCCGGTCACCTCCCCACGTGGAAGCGTTTGCTGGGTGAGAAGGTCATCGACACATTCTCGCTTGATATGGATCGTATCAGATCCGGTGCGATTGCGGGCACGCTCTACTATGAGATGGCGAAGCAGCAGGGTCTTTTTGTGGCAGACCCCAAGGGTAAATTGACGGAACAACAAGTGCAAGCGTCGATGCCTACCACTGCCAAGTTCTACTACAACGACTTGCAGCTGCCAACCACTTTCTCGCAGTGGTTCCAGATTACCTCCCTGCATGTGTGGATGCTTTTTGTAAGAATGCGTGCCATGCCGAAGGCCATTGGCCGTGAGTACCAACAGAAGCTCGTCGATACTGTCTTTTCTGATATGGAGAAGCGTCTTGCATACGAGATGCGCATCCGTTCCGGCAGTATCATTGAGCGTTACAAGAAGGACTTTAACCTTCAGCTTCGTGGCTCTGTTATGTCCTACGACGAGGGATTCTACCTTGACGACGCTACTCTCGCTTCTGCCCTGTGGCGTAACCTGTTTGCCGGTCGCGAGGACATTGATCCTACCTACCTTGAGCAGCTTGTCCATTACATCCGCACCCAGCTCTACGTGATGGAGAACATCTCTGACTTTGATTTCTCAAGAGGTAGATTTTTCTTTATCAACCCGGCCTTGAGATACGAGCCCCTGTCTAACGCTGACATTGCTGAGATTAAGGAGGTTGCCAAGCTGGCTAGAACCGACGCGGCTATTGTGAACCCATCAGATAAAACCACTCTGTCTACCGAGGGCTGGTAAAGAAAAAAAAAATCAATCTGAATGAAAGAGAAACGGGAAAGAAAAAAGGGGGCCGAAGTAGCACCGTGTAATGTTGAAGACGGAGAGCCTTGGGTCTCGTGTGGCACATGAAAAATAAAAGTCATTAATTTGTTTTATGTTTGTAAATAAGAAAAGATTCTTGTATTGTATATATTTGGAATTTAGCATTACTAGGACTGGCTGTTCAATGAGTCCCGTTCGGTCGTGCCAAACACTCTGAACTTGGCGTTTTTGATCCAGGAAAAATCATCTTTACGGGTTTCTTCGGCAATGAGGTAAATCTCATCAACAAAAGCAGGAAGGAAAGTTCCAGGGCCTCTGACTTCCGGGCGCGCAGCGGCACGCTCGCCCGCAATAGTGTAAAGAAGCACAGCGGTTGTGGCAGCAAGGAAATTGGGATCCACAGCAGCTGCGATGCTAGTAGGGTCGAGGTCCTTGGTCACGGCAAGGCACGCGCTCACGACAGAGCCGAGACTGCAGCCGGAGCCCGTGACGCGAGCCATGTACTCATGACCATTGCCTATGGCTACGTTCCACGCGCCTGACTGGTCAGTGACAACATCCTCGGCGCCAGTCATGAGCAGCGTTGTCTTGTAATGGTGCGCGAGCGTGCGGCCTACGCGGAGGCTAGTTTTCAACGCCGCAGCGCCCACGCTGTCAACGCCCTTAGTTAACACTTCCGTGGAATCAGCGTCTGTTGCCAGTCCAGACACCTCGCGGTGTAGAGTAAATATTTCACCCTCATTACCTTTAACCACATTGAAAAAGGCCGACTCGAGCAGCGTCTTGATGAGCCCCTTCCGCAGTTTTGATGCACCAACACCCACGGGATCAAGAGTTACGGGCAACCCGCGCTTGTTGTACTCATTGATGGCTCCCAGGTAAATATCGGCGCCACCATCCTTGGGGTCATTCGAAAAGGGCATGCCGGTATTAATGAGCAAAGCCGCATGGGGAGAGATTTGGCTAAAATCGGAAAATTCGCCCGCGCACTCAGACATGACGGGGCTGGCACCAGTGGCCAGCGTAACGTTGGCAGAAAAGTTTTTGACAACGTTATTGGTGATATGGTGTACAAGCGGCGCACGCTGGGTCACGGCACGGAACAACTGGGGCGCGAACTCGCGAATTGCTTGCTCAATGCTGTCGGCCGACAAGGCAGATGCAGTGTTATTTGTCAACTGCTGCTGTGCCCATGGCGGTGTCGCTTTAATCAACTGCGACAAGGTACGGCTGGCCGTGGCAGCATCCTTGCTGGCCATGACACAAGACACAACGGCAACACCATCGAGCTTGACAGCATCCGAAACCCGCGAGCCATAAAGCACTTTTTGCACATTTGTCGGGTTGATTCCGCCAATCGCAACCGTCTCAACCTGCGCATTATTGATTTCCAGGACCCGCTTCAGGCCATAGACTCCGATTGGGTACTTTTCCTTGAGGTCCTTGGTCTTGGTTCCGTACACAGCGCCAATGCCAATATAGTCAACAACCTTGGGCTGGCCGGGAAGGTTGAGAGCAAGCACGCCCTTGAGCTCACGCTCGTCGTGCACAGAGACACCCACAATCTTTCCAGGTCCAATTAGCGCGCGCACCTGCGCCGCGGGCATATCATCCTGGCCAACATGCACACCCTCGGCGTCTACTGCAAGCGCCACGTCAACTCGGTCGTTAATTATTAGTGGCACCCCACGTGGTTTGGTTAGAGCGTGCACTGCGCGTGCAAGCGCCACGAATTCGCGTGTATCAGCGGTCTTCTCGCGCAATTGGACAATAGTAACTCCATTTTCAAGTGCAGCTGCTACCTGGGAAAGCACTGTTGTATTCTCGGGCAGCATCCCCGAGTCAGTGACAAGGTAAAATGAATAGTCAACGGCCATTTTTGAAAGAAAAAAAAATTTAATTAAAATAAACGTGGTTGGGGAGCACTCTAAATGGTTAAGAAGAGGGAGAGAAGGAGAGTTGATGTCAATATTGCGCTCATCTCTGGTTTTCAAGCCGCTGAATTACTCATTTAGTATATTAGTATATGAAGTTTACGCATATTTCAATGTTAGAAAAACCGGTGCCCGGGTGCAGCGATCCAAACCCAATAACAATAAATGAATTGAGAAACAAAAAAAAAATTACAGCGCAGTACATTTGGTCCAAAGAAAAACTCATTAACATTAGAAAAGTAAATAGCTAGTAAACAATACAAGTTTTACTTCCGGCTGGTGCGTCCCGACGTCCGTTTCTTCTGTGATTCGTAGAGGGTATTGCCAAGTTTCTCCTTTGCAAACCCGTTTTCCCACGAGAGCACGCGTGAAAGCTTGACTTGGTAACGCATGTCCTCCTCCAACTCTTCAATCTCCTTGGCACGCTCTGCAACACGGCGCTGAATCTCTGCAATTGTCTCCACACTAGCAGCTGTTGACGTTTTGCGCTTTTTGCGGCGGGGCTGCGGAACCTGTGGTTCCTCCTCGTCGTCATCTTCAGTGGGAGCTATCACTTTGCCACGGCGACTGGCAGTACCATTGCCATTGGCTTCTGATCGCGTCGATCGCCGGCGGCGGCGTGATATAACGGGCTGGTCATCACCATTGGTGTCCTCTGCATCCACCATTTCTGTATCTTGCTGTTCCTGTTCCAGCTGGGCAAGCAAAGCTTTATCCTTTGCATCGGCCTTTTCAAGAGCTTTGAGATCATTGTTGGATTCGCGCAATTGCTCCAGCTCCTCGCTTTGCATCTTTGCATCACGCGACAGATCTTCCTTGCGAGCCGTCATGCTGTCAACAATCTGTGTTTTAGCTGCAGTCAGCTCTTGAATCAAGTGCATCTCCCGCTTTCCGTAGGGGTTCAGCCATTTTATCAGCTGGTCAATCTCCTCCGGGGAATCGTAATAACCCCACTCATCACAACTCGCGAGACAAGATTCACCTTCTTCTAGGCTCTTACGCTCGGCAAGTTTGAGCTCATCCACAACGGAACCATGGCTGTCAATAAGAACCTTGGTAGTAACAGAGGAGTCGGTCCCATTCGTAGTCGATGTCGCAACCATGAGGTACTGGCCCTTATCATCTTTAATGATATTGGGATAATGACGCGGAGGTTCCACATTCAAGTACGCTTGTGCCTCCTCATCGGTCGGGCCTTGAACCCAGAGTCTGCCCATCAGGAAGCCCAGGTCGTGATCGTCGTCATCATCATCTGAATCGTTATCATCCTGTTTTTCCTCAGCTTTGACTCCGCTGTCCTTTTTGTTCTCGTTACTGGTGCCGTTGCCATTTCCATTAATGTAGGCAGTTTTATTGTTATTGGGTTTGTTTTTGGCATCTTTGCTGGTGTCTATCTGTCGCTTGAAGCCGTTGCCCTCGAGCCACCAGTACCGATTGTGGTATCTATCTTTACCAAGCATCCGTGCCCGCTGACAGTCTAACTTAATCAACTCAATCTCGCCTTTCTTGTTTAGCTCCAGCAGCTCATCAGCCTTGGCTTGCGCCTCTTCACAGGCCGTATAAAGCTTTTTGAATTCGGAGTTGGTTTTGGAAAGCTCAAACTCTGCATCGTCCTTTCGCTTCTTTCGCTGCTGTCTAGCGAGCGACGTTGCCGCACCTCTTCTGTTGCCAGCACCATTCATAGGCACGACAATTGGCGGCTCATCGAGTTCAGGTGGTGAAGGCTTTGGAATACCATTGGGGAAAAACGCCTTCTTCTGCTCTTCAAAGCCCTTGATAACATCAAGTAGCGCTTTATACTCACGCAGGTTTTCCAGTCGCTCGCGGCGAAGACGTGTGCTCTCTTCCATGCATTTGTCTATATAACCACGTACTAGCTGGGAGGAATGCAAAAGCTGGCACAGGATTTGAATAATCTTGACTCGTTTCTCAAATGACAGGTTCTCGATGTAGGCGCGATATGGTGTGTAGAGTGCAACGGGCTGGTCTAGTGGCGCTAGCACGTCCAGAATCTCAGTGATATCTTCCTTCCATTCGGGTACATACAAAATTGTGTGCAGTAAGCCGATTATAATCTGCTGCCAGCCGCCATCTTTAAACAGTCGCCGACGAAGACGCTCTTTCCAGTCGACATTCTTAAAAACGGTGTATGATTGGCTTTTGTTTGTTTCGGGTTCAGGAGTAGGCTCTTTTTCCTCTTCTTCCTCTTGTGGATCTTGTTTCTCTTGTTCTTCTTCGTTATTAAAGTCGTTAACTTCGCCGTTTTTCTTTTTCTCTTCGTCATTTGTATCCTCTTCTTCTTCTTCTTCTTCTTCTTCTTCCTCTTCTTCTTCTTCATCTGAATACTCTGACTGGTGCTTGGGGTCCTCGGGGGGCTCTGGTAATTGGACCAAAAGCTCTGCTTTATCCGTTCCAACAAAGGCACATAACAAAGCACAATGAATTTCGTTTAGAAGAGCGCATTCAGTTTCAGAGTCGTCAAATTTCAGCACATCCAGATAATCGTCAAATGTAAATGTGTCAAGCAGCAATGGCTCTGAATAAATATTCAAAAAGAGCCATGACTCCAAAATAGGATTGATCAGCTCCGGGGGCTCTACGTCCGTAATCCGTTTGAGTGCAGGCCGTAGTACTGCTTTATCATGGTCGTAGGGGAAGAGCAAGTCATCCTGTATGGGGACCTTTTTCTCCACCACCGGTGGCTCTTCTGCCACAGGGGTGGCACAGCCAGAGTTTGTTGTTGATGCGTTATTGGGGATGCGACCGCGCTTTTTGGGAGTAGGAGTAGTAGTTTCGTGGCTGGTTCCAACATCAGAGAGCAAATCAGTGAGCTCATTTTGATTGATTGAGTGAGCTGAGGGCACTGGATCCGCTGCAGCTAAGCTGTCGTACTCTTGAATTTGTTGCTGCATCTCAAGTTTTAGCTTCTCAAGTTGAACTAGTCGTGAGCCATCGTCTATGGTTGACTGTGAAAGTTCGTGAAGATGCGTATTGTGTTGCGAAAGCTGTTCTTGATGATCCTTTAAGTACTTTTGTTGCTGTTTGATGTGCTCAAGTTCCTTCTGATGCTTGACTTTGAGTTTTTGAGCTTCTAGAGCCTGTTCCTGCTTGAGTAATTGCTTTTGGCGCTGCAGCAAAACTTGCTGCTCCTTTTGTATCAGTTTAGTTTCCTCTCTAAAGCGTTTTGCCTCGCGTGCCTTTTCTTGTTTTAAGCGGAGACGCTCTTGCTTTAATTGCTCACGCTTCTCCTGACGCAACTGCTTTATCTTGTCGGGGCTGGGCTGGCCTTTATGTTTCTGTAGGTGAAGAGGGATATTCTGATCTATTCTGTAACGCAGCGCGTATTCGTCTTTAACGAGCCAGGGCGCACCAGCCCAAGATTCCCGGTGCACAGAGTACTTGATGAAGGTTCTGAGAATGATTTTCGTAAAAAACTTGCGATCTCTGGTCAATTGCGACTCGTCAATGATGGATTCCTCACCTGTCGCGTTGTACTCGACTCTGCATTTGCAGTATGCAGGTCGGACCTCGCCCGACGGCAGAGAAATGGCGTTAAACTTGGCCTTCTCGCGAATTGTCACGTTAATCCGCTGATCGTTTACCTTGGCAATAGCGACCTCGCCAGGGAAAAACTCATGCTTAAACTGGTTGTAAACGTCGTCAACAAGACCGTCTAGGCGTGAGATGGTTGAAAACTGAATTTTCCTGAGGATTGGCTCTTTGAGGGGTTCGGGGAAGCTTTTGATAATCTTTTCGGCCTCGACGGCCTCGCTCTCAACGGCCTCAAAGTAGTTGAGACATGAATGGCCTGTAAGCTCGCAGATAAACTTACGCTGATTATAAAAGTCGAGGCGTTCAAGGTAATGCTCGTATTCAGTGAAAAACTCGCCGGTGGAGGGGATGACCCATACTGAAGTTTCCGGTGGGGGGTACTTGGTCGGGCGCAGGGGCTCAACGGTCTTTCTTTTAAACAGGACCTGTATATAAATGTGGTGGTGATGGTGGTTAATGAATTGCTCTGGGACGTGATACGCGAGATGAAATTTTAAAAATGATAAATCAACATTTAATTATACAGAACATCATCATAACGACGTGTTTACAGTTTGAGAAAAATCTCGGTAATAGCGGTAACAGGAACCGCCGGGAGAATAGACTTACCATTGATCGGGCGGTGATAAGAAAAAATGTGCGTGGTGCGGGTGGTGATGCTGAAGAAAACGGTGTAAAAAGGAGGAGGAAAAAAAGAACAAAAGAAAGTGAAACACCAAGTTTATAAATTCAAGTATTTTTATTTTTTTTTTTTGCAATAATGATTTTTTTTTTTTTTGATGGTTGTTGAATTTTCTTTTATTTTTTTATTTTATTTTTTATTTTGGAATTTAGGTATCTCATTCTTTTATTTTTTTTATTTTTTGCACAAATCGCTGGTAACTTATTATTGGACTTGTGATTTGTGACTTGGACTTTTGTCTACACAAAGTTCACTACTGGCGGTATCAACTGCAATATGCCAGTCCACGCGTCGAACAACACCGTCAATAATACCAACACCAACAACGTTAAGGGCAACTATTTAATGTTGTGTTTTATATTTCAATTTAAGGTTTCCGCATCTCCCAACGTCCCGAACCAGCCATACGAGACGACCAGAAGGCATTAAAGAAGCCAATTATTTCAAATGAAAAATTTGAATAAAAAAATTGATAACAATAATAACAATAAAAAGAAAAAAAATTACAGTATCACTACAATATCAAATTGGCGCCATTAAGGCGCTTACTATTCGTAAAAGCGGTTCATTATTTATTAAATATTACATGTAAAAATGCTTATAATATTTAGTAGATTCTGAAGGGAGGGCCCATGGTAGACTTGATGACCAAAGAGCCAACGTTCTGCCAGTGCTTCTTGAGGAGAGAGACCAAGAAGTTGGAGGCGAGCATGATCTGGGAGACAATCTGGTCCTCCTCCATCTCGACGTTGCCGACGGCAACAGCCAAACAAAGAACCTTCTTAAGCTGGAACTTGATGGTGGATCTGACCTCTCTGACCTTGGAGACAAGGTCCTCGTTGTGAGAAACGGGGGTAGGAAACTTACCAGCCTTGGAAAGCTGGGGACCCAAGAGACGGGGAACCTGCTTGATAAGAGCCTCGGAAGCAATGAAAGCGTTGTACTTCTTGGCAAGCTTCTTGATGAGCTTCTTGTTCTTGTTGAGCTTCTTAAGATCCTCAACAGACATGGCATCAACACCAGCAGCCTTAGCACGG
>Ga0160505_100532_pt1 | contig 21467 bp, 20 predicted proteins | sample DIDeMG_FD_108225 | JGI IMG/M metagenome (GOLD analysis project Ga0160505, IMG submission 108225) | Enriched chicken feces microbial communities from UW Madison campus, WI, USA - DID2874_E49_Stillage MG | ecosystem: Host-associated > Birds > Digestive system > Large intestine > Fecal ... | reverse complement strand
CCACCATGAGGGTACGCATGAATGATTTGACGATAGGATAAGGTCAATGAAATCAACAAGATAATAACGAATGCGGCGATCGGTAGTGAATACCAGATAGCAGCAGCTGACAAAGCAACTAAGACAACAACGATTTGTTCGGTCCCATAAGCAATCGATGACAATGCATCCGAAGATAACAAAGCCAACGCGGCTTTCCTTGTCAATTTTTGTTCATCATTCTCCGCGGATTTCAATGGACGTCCGACCAACAAACGTTTCAAATATTCCACTTTCTTACACTCCTTTTTTCATGAAAAAGATCATAATTGCACATACAAAATTTCTTTGATAATTACTGAATTAACAAGACTGTATGCTACTCCTGAAACCGACAAAAGTCAATGAAAATGGCATGAAAAATTTGAACAAACTCCCTCTTCTTTTTATCAGAATTCGCAAGAAGATTCAAGAAAAGCAGATAGAACATCGTGCCCTATCTGCTCTTGATTTTTTAATGGAAAAAATGACTCTTTTTCGAGACATTATTTAGTTTCTTAGTTACATCTGTTAGATAAGGATAAGCCCATGTTCCTATGATGCCAAATACAATAAACAACAGTGACAAAATAATCAACTGAGGAATGGCGTTTGGCCAATAGATCCCGCCGGCTGATTCCCTTAACAGATTGACTGCATGGGTGAATGGTAACAGCGGATTAATAAATTGGAAAAATTTACCAGAGACTTGGATCGGATAATTTCCGCCCCCACCAGAAATCGATAGAACAAGGATAATGATCGCGATCCCTTTCCCGACATTGCCAAACAGTCCGGCTAAGACGTAGACGATCATCATAAATGCTAGTCCAACGAGTAATGCGAACAAGACGCTGTATACCGGATTATGAACATCTACTCCTAATAAGAATATATTTCCTAGTGTAACGATCAAGCTTTGCGCAATGGCCATAGTTAGGAAAGTCAGCATTCGAGCAACGAATGTTTCTCGTTGCGTAAAGCGTTCTTTATCTTTCTTCTCTAAATGATACTCTGTTGTAGCCACACTTGACAACAATAACGCCCCGACCCATAAACACAACGCTGTATAGAATGGAGTGCTGGCAGAACCATTGTTGGCAATCGGATAGATGTCATTTGTTTGCAATTCAACTGGTTGTTTGAAGAAATCCGCTTCTTTAGTTGCATCAAGCTTCAACAACTTGATGATCTCGCCTAGATCAACTTCACTTTCACCTTTGCGAATCGCATTGGCTGCCTTATGAATGCCTGTTTTGATATTTGGCCAATCATTATTGATCAAATCAACTGCCGCATTCAATGCTTTTTCTACATCTGGCAGTTTCTCATCAACCATGTTCATGGTCGAAGTGATTTCAGCTTTGATGGTTGGCCAGTCATTTTGTAAGAAACCAGCCGCAATCCCTAACTTATCTTCAACGATTGGCAGTTCATTGTTGTAAAGATCGGCCCCTTTGTTGATGGCTGCGACGATCTCATCCATGTGACCATTGAGCATCGTATTGGCATCATGCAACTCTTGCTTAATAGCAGGTAATTCTTTTTGATACTTTTCTAAGATACTGATAGCATTGCTGACCACATTTTTGGTTGATGCCAATAAAGACTTGAAGTCAATGGCTTGCGCTTTTTTCAATACATCTTGAGCTGTGGTGATGGTGGTGATCAATTTAGTCAACACATTGTCGATGGTATCGGTAATATTCGTCACATTAATGCCTTTTAAAAGATCCGTAACATTTTGTGCAGCAGTGTTGACTTCAGTTAAATAGTCGGTAATAGCCTCTGTATTCCCATTTTTGACCAATTCGCTTAAATGATCTAGCCGCGAAGAAAGATCCCCCAAGAGACTTTTTGCATTCGTCAATTGATTAATGATCCCTGATAAATCGGATGTGTTGCCTGAGTTTTGAAGATTCGTTAAGAAAGTAATCAAGCCATCCAGCGCTGCTTGTTGCCGTTGAATATTTTGTTGGAAATCACTGATGACCTTTTGGATGTTTTCCCGTTCTTGGTCGGTCAATTGATTGTCAGCAATTGCTTGTTTGATTGTATTCGTTAAGCTAACTGTCGTGGTAGCGACTTGACTGATGGAATCAATCGTTACTTGAACACTATTAGAAATACTTGGTAGCGCATCTTGTAACTGTTGGGCACCTTCTTTCGTCGCTGAGGCAAAGTCTGTTGCTTGGTCCCCTAATTGTTGGATTTCTGGCAATGCGGTTTGTACTTGATCAATGATTTGCAGTCCTTGTTTAGCTGTATCAATACCATCTGTCATTGTACTAGCAATAGAATCAAAATCATCATCGATCATTTTTAATTGCTTGCCGGCATTTTGGATCTCAGGGATCTTTTTCTGCAATGTCAGAATGACACTAGCTTGTTTTTTTAATTCTGGCAGCTTGTCATTCAATGCGATCAGTTTATCCCCCATTTCATCGACCTGAGAAATATAATCCGTAAATTCTTCGGCTTTGGCGATTTTGTCTTTGATTTCCGGGAACTTGTCATGCAAATCAACAATTTGCTTCGTGTAACTATCAATGGTGTCAAGATTGCCATCGGTCTCTAAAATCATATTTTTGACTTTATTGATACTAACTAGATTTGAATCAATATCATACCCGATTTCGTTGAACACTTTGACTAATGTAGAACTAGCAGTTTCAATAAAGTTCTTTGAGATCTGTTCTTGGAGACTGCTTGCTCCCTTGTCAGTAATCTTAGGTGCGATAGCATTGATTTTTTGGTTACTGTAGTATTCAATTTTCGGTTTAACGATCGTACCGCTGGTAAAACTGACCAGATCTTTTGAAAAATCAGCAGGCAAGTAAATTCCCGCGTAATATTTACCTGATTTGACCCCTTCCACTAATTCTTTTTTAGAATCTAGAAAATGCCAACCTAACTGTTTATTTTCATGTAAAGAGTCGATCACTTCATTCCCAATCGATAGCTCTTTCCCTTGGAATTCTGCGCCTTTATCCGCGCTGTAAACCGCAATGGGCAGTTCACTAGTGTTTCCATATGGATCCCATAATGCTTTGATATTGAACCACGCATAAAGCGAGGGCAAAATCATCAAAGCAATGATCAAAAAAGCGGAAATCGGATTACTAAAAATTCGTTTCCAGTCTAATTTGTATAAATAAAACACGTTTTTGATTTTGTTCATTTTCTTTCCCCCACTTTTCTTCGTCGAAGGATAATTTACCACGTTTTTTGTACGCCGCCAATGGGAATGATTCCCTTGATATCAGCCTTTTGACAAAAAGTACCATTTGTCAAAATGAAACCCCTTTACTTTTCGCGTAATTTCCCTTATTGTTAATCTTTTCTTTAACTTTAACACGACTGCTTTTGGCAGACGAACAATTTGTTTGCTAAAAGCAATCATAAAAAAAGCACCATTGACCGTTTCCCTTGATACGATCAATGGTGCCTGTTCTAGTTTGTTAACTGCTCAGTGGCCAATAGTTGATAAACGTACTCAAGAGAAGTCGTTTCGGCATAAAGGTTCAAACCTGCTTTTTCATCAGCTGAAAAATGATGAGTGAAACTTTGATCCGGTATCAACACCACTTGAATTCCTGCCCGAGTTGCCGCGGTAGCTCCTGGCAATGAGTCTTCCATAACTAAAGCTGATTCAGAGGTTCGTGCTGCTTTTTTCAATGTCAGCAAATAGGGAGCCGGATCTGGTTTGTGTGCTGGGACATCGTCACCAAATGTCTTGAAATCAAATGCATTCTGCAATTCAAAATGATCCAGTAGTTTTTCACCTCGAAAAGCCATCGAAGAAGTGGCTAATGCTGTCTTTAACCCTTTTTCTCGTGCCAGAGCCAATGTCTCACGAGCAAATGGTTTTGGCTGCAAGTTTCCATTGAGCAATTGGTCTTCAATGTACCCTTCTCGTTCTTGCCGAAATTCCTCCACACGTTGAAGACCACCAACTTTTTTCGCTAGTAAGGTTGCTGTCTGTTGCCAACTTTGCCCACGCCAAGCAACGATATCTGCTGATGTGATCGGTAGATGGTACTTTTCAAAAAGTGCCAACCAGCCTTCATGATAGACTCTTTCCGTATCTAGCAGCAATCCGTCCAAATCAAAAATCAATAATTCTTTCATAGACTCTTTACTCCTTCTCTCCTTCATACTCAAGCAGTTTCAATATGAGTATTTTAATCAAGACATTTGACGATTCTTTTCGGCAGCTGCATGAACAGCCTTCATCACCGCAGCACGAAAGCCATTTTCTTCCAGTGTTTTTACGGCTTGAATGGTCGTACCACCAGGAGAACTGACATTGTCTTTCAATACACCAGGATGTTCTTTGGTCTCCAGCACCATCTTCGCAGCGCCTAAAACTGCCTGAGCAGCAAATTCATAGGCCATTTGGCGGGTCATTCCTTCGGCGACTGCGCCATCGGCCAATGCTTCAATGAACAGATAGGTATATGCTGGGGAAGAACCGCTGACCCCAATCACAGCATCGATCATGGATTCAGGCACTTGAGCTGCTTTTCCCATGCTTTCAAATAATTTTTGGATTTCTGCAGCTTCCTCTACGGTCACATGCGGATTGTTACTGATAGACGTCATCCCTTCTCCGACTAGTGCCGGAGTATTCGGCATCACTCGAACGATCTTGCGCTGACCCAAAACTTCTTCCATCTGCGCAATCGTAACGCCTGCTGCGATCGATACAACTAACTGTTGTTCATTTAATTGCGCTTTTAGATCCTCCAATAATTTAGGAAACACAAACGGTTTGACAGCTAAAATCAAAATGGAAGCAGCTGCGGCTTCAGAAAGTTCTAATGTAGGGGTGATCCCTAAATCTTGTTCCAACTGTTTAAGTGTCGGTTCATACCGATGATTGTAGACTAAAATTTCCTTTGGTTGATATAGTTCCGATTGGATCAATCCTTTGATAATTGCTTTTGCCATATTTCCGGCCCCGATAAAGGCGATGGTTTTCATAACACTCACTCCTTCTAACATTTATGATCCTATGTTCGCTGTTTCTTGTAAAAAAAGCCTAATCAAGAGATTAGGCTTCAAACTCGATCACATAAGGATGCAATGCTGTATTATAGATGCCCTCTGTATATTCTACCACTTCTCCATGCAGATCATAAGAGCGACGGACGCGCTTTAAAGCGGAAATCTCTGGTGTGATCAGAAATTTTTGTTGTTCCTCATTCAACGTCAGTCCTGCAAATGAATCTTCAAAGGTATCGATCACCATCCGATGTTCATCTAAAATACGGTACAGTGATTTTTCTTCCAATTCTTCCATGGCAAGGCCTTTTAACAATTTGGGCAAATGATATTCATAATAAATAAATGGTTGATGGTCAAAATAGTACATGCGCCGCAAACGCATGACTTCTCTGCCCATCAAAGCAGAAGCTGGATGATCTTCTGCGAGCTCGACTAGGTTAAAATCAAGATTTTTCTTGGTATATTCTTTGCCGGTTTTTTCTAATAACTGGCTGAAAGTTGTCCCTTTAGACAACTTGTTATAAGGTCGATTACTTAAAACCGTGGTCCCGCGTCCACTGCGCTTTTCGACATATTCATCTGCTGCTAATAGCTCGATTGCTTTGCGTACCGTGATTTTACTCACATTGAAGGCTGCTTCTAATTCGGTTTCTGTCGGTAGAAAAGAACCAACAGGATAGTGTCCGGACATGATGTCTTCTTTGATTTTATCTGCCACATCACGATATAAAATATGTTTACGCTTCATTTCTTTCCTCGCCTTTCCAGTCATTGATTCTCTCTCAAAAAGAGGACTTGCACGTTACTCATCAAAACCCGGCACTTCTTCGGCTGCTGCTTCGATCAGCACCTTCCGAGGCTTACTGCCTTCTGAAGGACCTACGACCCCTTGGTCTTCCAATTCGTCAACAAGACGGGCTGCCCGATTGTAGCCAATCCGAAAGCGGCGTTGTAATAAAGAGACACTTGCCGTCTGCATTTCGATCACCAATGCTTTGGCATCATCAAATAGTTCATCCTGTGGTTGACCACTGCTGGTACTTGCCGTATCTTCTTCGGTAACCATCATTTTCTCTTCGTAATTCGCTCCCTGCTGCTCGGTAACAAACGACACGACCCGTTCTACTTCGTGGTCTGAGATAAAGGCTCCTTGCACCCGGATTGGTTTATTCTCACCCATAGGCAAGTACAACATATCGCCTCGTCCAAGAAGTTTTTCCGCGCCGTTGCTGTCAATGATTGTCCGGGAATCGACCCCGCTGGAAACGGCGAACGCCATTCTTGAAGGTACGTTGGCTTTGATGATTCCTGTGATGACATCCACACTAGGACGTTGTGTCGCCAAGATCATATGGATCCCTGCAGCCCGCGCCATTTGAGCTAGACGAATGATCGCATCTTCTACTTCATTACTTGCGACCATCATCAAGTCAGCCAATTCATCAACAATGACAACGATGAATGGCAAGATTGGTCGGTTTTCACCATCTTCTAAATTTTTATTGATCACTAGTTCATTGTATCCTGTGATATTTCTAACTCCTGTCGCAGCGAACTTCTCATACCGTTCTTCCATCTCTTTAACCACTTTTTGCAACGCTTGCGCTGCTTTCCGAGGGTTCGTCACTACCGGAGTCAATAGATGAGGAATGCCATTATAGACATTCAATTCAACCATTTTCGGATCGATCATCATCAATTTGACTTCGTGGGGTTTTGCCCGCATCAAAATACTTGTGATGATACCGTTGATTGCAACGGATTTCCCACTACCAGTAGATCCTGCAATCAGTAAGTGAGGCATTTTCGTTAGATCGGCCGTTTGGACACGGCCAGAAATATCTCTACCCAAAGGGACTTCTAACAACTTATCGGGATGATCCGGCTGTGCTTCAATCACCTCTCGGAAGGAAACCATGCTGACAGCACTGTTAGGCACCTCGATCCCAATCAGTGATTTCCCAGGAATCGGTGCTTCCATCCGTACATCTTTAGCAGCTAGTGCCAGTGCGATGTCATCTGTTAAGCCAACGATTTTGCTGACTTTGACTCCGACTGCTGGCTGTACTTCAAATTTAGTTACTGCTGGTCCTAAACTAGCTTTTACCACCTTGGCATCGACGCCAAAGCTTTGGAAAGTCTTTTCTAAAACACCAATGTTTTGTTCGATTTTTTTGTACTCGCTGCTTTGATCGGTTGCAGGGATCGAGTCCAACAATTCAGCGGACGGCAACTCATAGTCGCGATTTTCTGCTTCTTCGGAAATTTCAAATTCCAATACTTCGCCATCATCTTCCATTTCTTCAACGCTTTCTTTTTTCTCCTGTGCCGAAGCCGGAGAGGATGATGCAGCTGGCGGTGTTTTGGGCAATTCTTGAAAATGATCGATTGGCACAAAACTTAACTGCTCTGGTTCGATTTCCGACAAATCTGGTTCTGATTGGGCTGCTCGCTCTTCTTCCGTGAAGGGACGGACTTGATTCTTTTCTTTGATCTCAGCCAAAACAGCAGAACGCTCTGCTTCTTTTTTCGCTGCTTTTTCAGCAGCTTTTTGCGCTTTTCGTTCTTCGCGGGCTGCTTGTTTTTCAGGTGATCCTTCCAACCATTGCTGAACCTTTTCACCAGCGTGCTGCAGATGCTCCAACAACTCGTGACTGCTCATCTTACTGAACAAAAAGCCCCCGATCATGATCATCAAGACAGCTAAAATGTAACTGCCGATCTGGGATACAAGGAAATAGGTTCCGCGATAGAAGAATGCGCCGACCATGCCTCCTCCCACATTTTGTGAAACTTGACTGCGGCGAATATCATCCAGCAATGTCGACCAAGTCGTCTGCAAGACATTCGGCGATTCATTCATGACATTATTGAATAAATGCGCATGCAGGATCACTAAGATCCCCAAATAGATCAGCACACAGCCAACCACTCGACGTAAACTCGTAAAACGAGCTTCTGTGGTCTTGATTGCCAACCATCCCCCGTAAACGGCCAATGCGAGACAAAGCACTTGATACGTATTGCCTCCAATGATACGAAAGCCGTTAGCGATCAGCGTTCCTAAAAAGCCTAAGTGGAAAAAACCAAAGATCGAAAACAAGATGAAAAGCAAGCCGATGCCGACTAGAATCAGTTTCTCTTGTTGTTTTTGTTGTTTTTTTGTTTTGCGTTTCTTCGCGCGTTTTTTTTGCGCCATTCTTATCCCTCTTTTCGTCTCTACCTATTATAACGAAAAAAGAAGGCGAACAAAAGTTTTCCTGTCAGAAAGTTTACTACTAGAAATAAAAGATCCCACTAATGAAAAAAAGACCGCTCCATAAATCCATCAAACAAAGACGATCTAAAGGAGAAAAGACAAGAAATGCTTCTTAAAAATCTCTTTAGTAAGACTACAGTTAAGCTACCTTGCACCTGTTCATCAATCGCTTCATGCCAGGTAGCTACTGTGATCGTTTTTGTTGTGGCTTATGTCGCCGTCAATCGTTTTTCATTTATTCAGGAGAAACATCTTCTCCAAACCATTTTTCGGAAATCTCAGCAAATGTGCCATTTTCTTGCAGTTTCTTTAATCCCTCATTGATTTTATCCGCCAATGCTTGATCGTCTTTTCGTACTCCTACTGCAAAATTTTCGGCTTTGAAGGGACTTTCAATAACATTGTAATCGTCCGCTTTTTTCGTCTGAGTCAAATAGTACTCCGCGTAGACCCGATCGATCAAAAGACCATCGATCCGACCATTTTCCAAATCGATAAACGCTTCGTTGAAACTAGCATATAAAGTTGCTTCATTATCGGCGACAATGTCTTTCAATACTTCTGGTTGATTGTTGAAGGTATCATAGCCAGAGGATCCTTCTTGTGCCCCTAGAACTTTGTCTTTCATTGCATCAAATGAAGTGATGTTGCTGTCTTTGGCAGTTACTAGAACCTGCTTGTTTTCCATATAAGTATCGCTGAATAATACTTTCTTTTCCCGGGCTTCTGTTTTTGTGTAGCCATTCCAAATCATATCGATTGTACCATTATCTAATTCTGTTTCTTTCATCGACCAGTCGATTGCTTGGAATTTGACTTTGGTTCCTGTTAAATCAAAAACGGCTTTTGCTAGGTCAACATCGAAACCAACGATGTCCCCTTGGTCATCTTGAAAGCCCATCGGTACAAAGGTATCGTCCAACCCAACGATGACTTCCTCTTTGTCTGCAGCACTTTCTGCTTTCTCGCTACTGTTGCCACATGCAGCAAAAAGTAATAAGCTGGCTCCGGCTAACAACGTTAATCCAATTTTTTTCATTTTTCTTCCTCCTTAGTTCCCTTCAACTTCTAATAATTGATCGGCAATATTTTTTGCAAAAACCAAATCATGGGTAACCACGATCTGAGTAACGCCCTCTTTTTTCAAATCTAAGATCAGTTTTTCGACTTGCTGGCGCAGACCTGGATCTAATGCACTCGTAGGTTCATCATACGCCAATACTTTCGGATCCATCGCCATCGCCCGCGCAATCGCTACCCGTTGGCGTTGCCCTCCTGAAAGTTGGTAAGGATATTGCGTTAAAAGTTCAGATAATCCCAACTGTTTAGCCAAAGCAACAGCTTTTTCGGTATAGCTAGCTTTGTCATGTTTCAATACCATTTTTGGTGCCAGTGTGATGTTATCGAATACCGACAAATGCGGAAATAGCTGAAAGTCTTGAAAAACGACACCGACTACTTGTTCTTGTTTTTTCGTATCCGTGGGATCAAAAGGTTGTCCATCTAGTAAAAAAGTTCCTGAATCGATGGTCTCCAATCCAGCCAGGGTACGCAGCAGGGTTGTTTTTCCACCGCCAGAAGGTCCGACTACCGCTAGGATGCTGCCTTCTTCAATTGTCAGGTCTAAGCGATCGATAACCTGCTTGTCGCCAAATGCTTTTGATACTTGTCTCAGTTCTAACATGTTCCTACGCCTCCTAACGGTAATAATCGAGTTTTGTTTCTAACTGTTTCAAAATCAGTGTAAAAATACCAGTCATCATTAAGTAAATCAGCGCAACGCCCAGTAATGGTACCAACGTGCTGTCTCGTTCCATTGCGATTTTACCGATACGCATAACATCCGACAAACCTAAAATATAGACAAGCGAAGTATCTTTTACTAAATTGATCACTTCGTTCCCTACTGAAGGAAGCGTGATCTTGACTACTTGCGGAATGATAATCTTGCGAATCGTCTGTAAAGGTGCTAGGCGCAGAACTTTTGCTGCTTCGTATTGCCCTGCAGGGATTGATTGGATCCCTCCCCGAAAAATCTCGGCATAATAAGCGGCATAATTGATAATAAAGGCAATCAGTGCTGCTTCAAACCGATCAAAGACAATGTTCAGGATCGGCAGACCATAAAACACAAAGATCAGTTGTAACAGTAAAGGCGTTCCTCGCATCAGCCAGACATACACTTGCACGATTGCTTTCAAGATCCGTAGTCGACTAGCAAGAATAAAAGCCAAGATGATCCCTAATGGAATCGATCCTATTAACGTTAATCCAAACAATTTGATTGTGATCCCTGCCCCAGAAAGCAGTTGCGGCATCACACTTACTAAATAATCGATCATTTCTTTTTGCCTCCTTGATTTTGCGGCAATGACTGCTTGCTTGATTTACAATCACCAAGCACCATCTTGCCGTGTTTCCACTTGATTAAAATCATTAAAATGAAAGGCGCCCAACAAAAAACGCCCTCCGGCCTAATGCCAGAGGACGTTTAATACGTGGTTCCACCTCAATTTGTTTTTCCTTCACAGAAAAAACCTCATGCAGTCAGTTGATGGATTTGCTGATACCGCCATTAAATAAAAAAAGTCCTTTAGCCATTACAGCTAAAGGACGTTATCAACGCGGTTCCACCTTTGTTTATCAGTGCTTCACAGCAACTGATCTCAGAAAGTCATCAAACAATGACTGCTGCTATAACGGGCACTCCCGGTCTTTCCTACTCGATTCAGAAAAACGACTCCAAGATGTGGTTCACAAGTCCTTGTTGTCTCTTCTCACCAGCCAGAGACTCTCTTAAAACGAAGAAACCTTGCTACTCTTCTTTTCGATGTCTGTTTCATTAAGTTGTTTATTACTTTATACGCAAACTGAAAAAAAGTCAAATACTTTTTTTCAGTTTGTTGATCGGAAAATTCATTTTCACAAAATAAGAGACGAATAGAAACATTCTATCCGCCCTAAATGCATTTTAGACTTCGTAATGATCAGTACAACTTTGTATTCCCTCTATGGTACTTTCAGTTGAACATGATAGCGATAGCGGTCCCCACGATAATAAATTTCAGCATATTCAACTAAGCGATTTTTGTGGTCTTTAGTCAGACGCTCGACATATAAAAGTGGTGTATTCATTTCAATTTTTAATAAGTTGGAGAGTTCTTCATCAGACACAACTGACTCAATGGTTTCTTGTGCTGTTGTTACTATAAAACCTTGACTACGCATAATTTGATAAAGTGATGCATGTTTGTCAGCAAGATCTTTTTCTTTTAGCTCAATGTATGATGGACAATATACTCGTTGAAATCCAATACATTGATCATCCACGTAGCGAAGGCGTTCGTGTTTGCTGACCTCCGCTCCTTTTGGCAAATCTAACTTACTACACAACACCTCATTTGCTTCCAAAGATGTATTTAAAGAAATTAACTCTGAATGATTGGACTGCAGTTTATTTTCTTCCGAAAAACTTAGAAGGGTTTGTAATTGCAGTAATTCTTTCGTACTGAGTACAATTGTACCTACACCATGAATTCTTTTGATAAAACCTTCATCTACTAAAAGTTGCAAGGCATGACGAACTGTAATACGGCTTACTCCGTATTTTTCTTGAAGTTCCGGTTCAGTCAAAAAAGGTTGCCCAACTGGATATTTTCCTTCATTGATTTCTTTTTTCAGCTCTTCATAAATCGAGAGATATTTTACCTTTGGACTTATCATTTTCATTCACCACATTTGCTAAAGATTCAGCCAAACTAGTTAAATCGTAGCTATTCGCTGATTGAACATCACGAAACAGTGGCGTAAAACGTTCATCATCTGGATCAATCAATGCCCCAACCATGGATCCTACAATTGTCGCAATCGTATCAGTGTCGTATCCTACATTCACTGCATCTATGATCGCATTAAAAGGATCTTGTTTGTTTAGGGCGATAATTCCAAACGCACACGGAACTGCTTCTGAGATATGGAGCCCACTACCGATGATTTGAGCTAGTCGCTGTAGTTTTTCTTCATGGGTACCAGATTCATTAACTATAGTATACGCTAGTTTCATGCGTTCAACAACGCTGGGACCGCCAACTTCTCGAGAATAAACTTTGCCTAATTCTTCTCCCCGACAAGCGCCATAAATCCCTATTGCTACTAATTGGTCCACAGTTGCATGGTCACACAAAGAGGCTGACACTGCTGCCGCAACTGCAGCTGCTCCAGAAATAGCCAGTGCATTATCATGAGTTACTTGCGTTATAATCAACGCTTCTTGAATAGCTTTTTCAATATCTCCTGGGTTTAATATCCCTGCAGGTGCGATTTTCATTGCAGCTCCGTTCGTAGCTTTTGAAGCATAGTCTACAGCCATAGCTCCCGGTAAAGGCGCCATTTTTTGATCAGGATTTTTATACATTGCAATCGCACTTCGCGTAGTTGGACCTGCAAATCGATCGAAGTACCATGTATTTTCTGACCATTTCAAGATGGCTGTCTTCACTGTTTCAGAATCAATTACTCCTTTATTTTCTATAATACTGTGACACAACGTATAAATTTGCGAAAAATCATCTGTGACTTGTCCAGCTTCATTCCCTAATGCAAAAGCACCTTCCTCTGGTTTTAAAAAGGTAGAAACTTTGCCATTGAACTTTGTTCTAATTTGATCAAAAGTAAGATTTTCTGTTGCAGCTCCCATAGCATCTGCAATAGCTGCTGCCCCCAATGTACCTTGAATTTTTATTTGTAAACTCATATAAACTATCTCCATTCTCTTATTCTTTATTCCATTTCAGCTTCTGGGTCTTTTATACCTAAAATGATTGTTAGGATCATTCCACCAAAAAATGCAATCACCAAACCCACAATATACGCCCAAAGTGTAGGACCCGCAAAAGCTGGAATGGTGGTTAATCCTCCAAATACAAAGGCGTTACCAATAACATTAAATGCACCCATAAAAGCTCCACCCATTGCAGCACCAAGACAGCCAGCAATCAACGGTGTTTTAAATTTTACTCCTAGACCGTAAATAGCAGGCTCTACAATTCCAGACAAAAAGACAGAAGTAATTGCAGTCAAAGAAAAGTTCCTTAATTTGGTATTTTTTGATCGTAAGAAAACTGCAAATGCTGCTCCTGCCATCCCAAAGTTTGCAGTTGCGCCATACGCAATGAATGGTGAGTGACCTGTGCTAGCGATTTCCGGAATAATAACCATGGTATTTGGTGCCCAATGAACACCAAACATGATCAAAATATTCCAAATGCCACCTGTAATTGCCCCTGTAATAATCTGATTGATTCTTGCTAAATAATTTACAAATCCAGCAATACCAATACTAATATAGTTACCTAAGGGACCAAAAATACTGGCAGTTACAGGCACTAACACAAACAAAAGAACGGTTGGTATCAAAATCATATGCAAACTATTCGGAATTGTTTTTTTCATGAAATGTTCCATTTTCGATTGTACCCATGTTGTAAAAATTGCGGGCAGAATCTGCGAAGTGTAGTTAAAGACTGGAACTGGTAAACCAAAGAAAGAAATCGTATTGCCCCCGTCCCCTTGGATCAAATTAATAAAGTCTGGCATAATCAATGCACCAGCGACTGCAATGGCAATATAAGGACTCGTTTTAAATCGGTTTGCTGCAGTTACCGAAACTAGTAACGGTAAGAAGTAGAAGACAGATGTTGCAGCAAGTGTCAACATCAAATTTGTCGAGCTATCCGTAGATAAAATTCCGACCTCATTTGCAAGAATTGTAAACCCTCGAAGAAGACCCGATCCGGCTAATAAAGGTAATAATGGCGAGAAAATACTCACTACGAGTTGAACAAACTCATTTATTAAGCTCTTTTTTGTCTGGACTTTAGAATTTTTTTCATTGGTCGTCTCATTATTTTCTCTATTCAATACTTTTAAGAAGTCTTCATAAACTTCCCCTACATTCGTTCCAATAATTATTTGATACCCGGAATCTTTATTGACTACTCCTGTCACACCATCCAATAATTCTATTTTTTCACTTTGAACTAACTCACGTTTCTTCAGACTTGGGCATAATCTTGTTGCACAGTGAGTAATTGACTCAATATTTTCTGTTCCGCCTAGATACTCTAGAATCTGCTGGGCTAACCTTTCATTTTTCATGATAAATCCCCTTTCTATAATGAATTAGCAAGTCGTTATGACGTCATATCAACATCTAAAATATACCCCTAACGCCCTTGAGTGTAAACGATTACAAAAGAAATATATCCAAAGATTTATTTATCACTCATAAATCTGCTTTCAAGATTTAGCTTTTTTGAACACGTTCTATTGAAACTATTTTTTAACACTTTAGTTAAAAAGAGGATAGAAAGAAACTCCCTGTGATCTCTGTTCTAAGACGTCTTATTCTAATCATATTATAATCTGTTTTAATCAAAGTAAACATTAACTATAAAACTTTGAACTGTAAGAAGATGTATAAAGTCCACCAAAGTAGTTTCATTTAGAAAAATTTATCAAGTATATCTATTATTCAACTATCTCATTTCTAATTTTATTATAAATTAATGAGTTTGTATCAGACACCCAAGGAAGACTCTCTCGTCAAATCTAAAAATAAAAGGATGAATTTGAAAATTTATTGAGTTACCCTTTATTAGATGATACACTTTTTAAAAAGGAGTTTTAGCAATGAAAAAAATCTGTTGGATTTTTTCTACAATGTTCGGGGTATGGCACCATTCGGTTACAGCACAACAATGAATCTTAGACAAGCAAAATCATTTCAAGAAAAAATCAAGACACTCTTACCAGCAGAAATTGAGACTCAATTTATTAGTTATGATATTTCAAGTAATGATATTCCTGCTGCAGATTTACTTGTTTTTAATGATATGGATTCAAACTATCTAAGCGAAGAAATAAAAAAACAAGGCATTGCTGTTTCTTTTAAAGATATGGTTTCCGGAAATACTACAGTTATCAGAAAAACAATTCTGAACGCCCTAAATTTAGGCGGAATTTGAACAGTTTTTCTGCTTGTAACAATAACGACACCCCTCTCATACTTATGAATATGAGAAGAGGTGTCGTTATGTATTATTTATCTTTCGTCCTATCTAAAATAAAGCAAGTAATAATTGATCTAAGCGCCTAGATAGGTCTCTACTAATAAGAACACTGATTATTTGATATCTTATCAATATTCATAACGGGGAGAATGAAGAGCATAAAACTAGATAGCTTTTTCTTTATTCGTTAGTTATCGTTCTATCTGCTTTTAATCCAAACGTAACACTTTCAAAAAATTACATTTATTGTTTTTCGAACTATATTGTATGCATTTCTTCAATATCAAGTAATGACGTACGATTATGTCGTTCTATTTCTGATGCTAACCCCCTACAACAGATGTTACTGCACTTAAATCTAGTATAGCAACTGAAGGTGTAACACCAATCCTAAATTTTTTCCATAACTCTTCTTTGATTGTATGGTAAGCCTACCATGATGCTCCACAATCAAAAAAATAGTATCTTTTTGCGCTATATATGTATCAAATCACTATGTTATAGTTTACTTAAGGAGGGAGAAAATGAAAAAGATAGTACTAAAAAATAAAAAACTGCTTGTTACGCATGTGATTATTTGCGCAATCGCTGCGCTTATTCAAGTTGGCGTTGCACTTGTTTATAGTCTTATCACAGAAGTTGCTATACTAGATTTAAGTCCAGGAACATCTGCTGGAAGAACAACAGGGGCAGTGAGAACTACTTTTCTAATAGTCATGTTTGATGAAACTTCTGCTATTGGAATCACTTGATCTACCGTTGTAGTAAGCGTGCCTTCTCCTACAGTTAGAACTCCCTCAATATCAAGGGTTGCTGGAGCAGTCCCCCACATTCCACTCCAAAGGATATTGTCTGCAAGAGCAGCCTTCTTTTCTTCAGTTGCTGCTGTACTGTCTGTCGACGCTTCTGAACTATTTTTCTCTGCATCTTCTTCAGATTCCGTTTTAGTTGCTGCAAATTCTTCTGCTGTCGCTTGCTCTTCAGATTCTATTGCTTCTGACTCTGTTCCTACAGTTTCCTCGACTACTTTTTCTACTTCTTGCTGTTCAGGCAACAACTCCCCCGCAGTAAGCATTGTTTCTTCTGCTGCTGTAGTGCTAATTGATGCAGCTGATGCAGGAATACTAAAAAGTGCTTGTGTAAAAATCGGGCTGCCTAATATAAATACAGAGGAACTGACAAGAATACGTGATACGATTTCTTGCTTCTTCGATCTTCTCATTATTTTTCCTTCTTTCTATCTAAGTGAATGAACACAGTCTCGTTCTATCCAATGCAAAAAAGCTGTCAACTGACAACTACTTCAGACATATTTTAATACTCCTGTTGTCCTCATTCCTTAAGTATGTATTATCACATGGCTCTGAGTAGCGAACACGACAACATCTGCTCTAAAAAAGACAAGATTCGTCCTGTTTAAAAAAAATAATTAAAATCCTTTGGAAATTATGACAAAAAAGAAAATAATCACATTCATATCAGTATTTCAACGGATTATGCGAAAAGATTTTGAACATGGAAGATCTCTTTTTATTCCTAATCATTCACTTAGAGAAAAGACAAAAAAACCGCAATACAAGCGTTTGAGCAAATCAACTGTCTCAACGATAAAAGGACTTGCCCACTTGCGCAGCATTGCATCAAAAATATCGTTTAGAGTTGTTTTCACTGTCACTTATATTGCAGTCATAAAAATGGATAAGCAGTCATACTTGCAGCCACGTGTTTTGGGTCTGCTAAGTATTCGCTTGTTGATCTTGAACATTTGATTTAGTCAAGTTCACACCTTAGCTGTTGATACTGCCAATTCGAAAAAGATCGTCACTAGCAGATACGGATATCTAACGTTATCTGTAATGATTCTATAGTGAGGTATCTGTCCCTGTTTCTTGAATAGACTCATTAATAGACTCATTTTGGAACTTTTCGATCGCCTCGACTAATTCAAGCCAGCGATCTCCGGTGGGGAAACTATTCCATCTAAAGAAACGTACTTCGCGATTTTGATTAATAAAGTATTGACGATCGACAGGATAATCCATCACGACAAAATCCGGCTTTTCTGATACAAAAGAAAGAGTATATCCAAACCATCGTTTTAATCGCTCTTTTTGCCTAATTTCCTGAATTTTTCCAAATTTTGATTCATGAAAAACCCGCACAGTTGACCGATCAATTCTAGCTACAATCGAAAGAAGCATACTGTACTGAAAAAGCAGGCGGTTATTTGAGACATACAGCGTACTAAAAATCGATGATTGTTCTGATAACGATTGGTACATCTCTTGAACCAGTGGAAATAGTTTAGGGAATACTCTTCGATAATCTTTGTCTGTTGTTGTTTTTCCAAAAGCATCAATCTTATTTTTAGAAGCAAACATGAGAGAGGTTGAATGGATGTTCAATGCATTGACAAAAAGATACGTTGTAGCACTATCAGGAACAAGAAAAGCTTGTTTCGCTGTTTCCGAAAAAAGTTTAGCGGCTTGTAAGCTCTCTTCTGAAAAATGATTTGTCATCGTCAACTCTGTAGGGATCTCATCAGGTAAATAGGTGGTCATTACTGAAAACATATAATACAAGAAGATATACTCATTTTCTGAAGTTTCATTTAACAAATAATTATCTCTTAAGAGGGGCATTATAAGCTCCTTTTTGAATTGCTCAAAAGGAATAGTGAGATGGCATGTTTCTGTCATTCCCGGTGGAATTTCTTTCAAAGCAAATCCTCTCTTTAAACGATAGAGACTTAAAGCCAGTAATTGGATAAACTTTTCTTGATCGATTCCTCGGTAACAACTTGGATACATCGCGAGTCTTTCTTTGAAACCAGTAATACTTTTTTGAGTCAGGCCAAAATAACGTACATTTGAGCCATCAAAAATTTGCCAATACATGATATGAAAAAAATGCCTAATACGATATTCTTCTCCTACAAATAACGGCTTCCTCTTTAAATTCAACGAAATATTATAATTTTCAAGGATATCCATGATCTCCTTGAGTTTTCTTTGAACCGTGCGATTACTCACAAAATGCTGTTGCGCTGTATTCTCCAAGGATAAATATTTCTCTCTGAATAATCGGTCCAATATTTGAAAAGGCATGCTTTCTTCTAACATGACAGAATATAACTTAGAAAGTAAAAAATTTGAGGCAAATCGAAGTGAAATGGTTCTTCCGTCAATTATTTCGATATCATAAAAGGGATACCGTTCTCTCAAATCCAGTGCACGGTCAATAACTAAAACAATTCTTCTTTTCGAAACACTTAATTTATTTGCCAAGTCGCTTATACTTTCATATTCCTCAGCATTTTCAAAAAAATAAGCAAATACTTCATAGACATCTTGATCTAATTTAGTTAAAAGAAACTTATACATGCCCTCACCTCTTAACCTCTTACTTTAAATAAATTATACCTCTTCTACCTTCTAATATCATTGATTGTGCATTAATCCATAATGTTTTTGATTTTTTTGATAATTATTTAAATTTCTACTTAAATAGCCAGCCTATTTCATTTTGTCTCATAAGTGTCCTTTCTCTTTCTCCTCCTATTGATCTGCATAATCAACTTCCTTCAATGCTGCGTTACAATCCAGTGTCTTAATCAGTAACTTTTCAATGATTGAATATGAAAAAAGATATATTCTATAGGATTTTCATCTAGAACATTACTGTATGATACAAGTGCCATTTTTTAACATAAAAGTGATTTTTACTAAAGAAAAATTGAATGACTAGATGATACAGTCAAACTAGCAAACATTCAAATACAAAACAAAAATGAAGTGTCCAGAAAGCTGTTATTTCTTAGGTACTTTATTGTTTGAACTGAAAATTAGGCTTTTATACAAAAAAACATCAAAGCTAATGAATACACTTTGATGTTCATAAAACAGTTTTAGGATAACTTATTAACGAATTATCTGAGTATCCTCGTATCATCAGTAAGAAATTCTCTAGATACATTGGTTAAAGTTCTATTACTCATTTCTTTGATAATTGACTAACGGACCCAGACATGAGATGCCCAAGGTTCGCTTTTATTTTTTCTTCCGGCCAGTCCCACCAACGGACCTTTTGTAAATACTGAATCGTTTCATCATTAAATCTTTTTCTGATTGGTTTCGCAGGAACGCCTCCTACAATGGTATATGGCGGTACATCTTTCGTGACTACAGCTCTAGTACCTATAATGGCGCCGTCTCCAATCGTTACGCCTGCCAGGATCAGTGACTCATACCCGATCCAGACATCATTGCCAATCACAATATCGCCTTTATTGTCCCATGCAGCAGCCACATCGGCTTTATCAAGACCCCACTCTTCAAAAAATAGCGGAAATGTATACTTGGAACGCTTGATAATGAGTGGTTTGCAGCATTAAACAGAAACTTTGATCCACAAGCAATGGAACAAAATTTGCCAATAATCAATTTGTCATGATTGATTGGGTATTGATACAGCACATTATTCCTTTCAAACTCGCGTGGATCATTTACAAAATCATTATAAATCGTGTATTCTCCAACGCTAATATTTGGGTTAGTGATGGCATTCTTTAGATAGATCGTTTGTGTATCATTGGTTCTTGGGTAAATTTTATTTCGTGAAGTAGTCATAATATTCTTCTCCTTTTGGTGTGTTAACGTTTGACTATTTCACATACTACAATGCACTTTTTCATTTTTTTACCTCTTCTCAATTTATGTACGTAATGAATATATCTAAATAATAGTACTTGAAATAGTAAGCAGCTGAAGAAAAAACCGCTACTAACATGGTATTTCATTCAACTGCTACGAATACGGGACACTTCAAAATCAATGTGCTTACCACAATTTAAATCAAATAAATTATAGCCATTGTATACTCATAAAAAAACTTACACCAACAGTTAAAATAAAACAAGGATATTTAAATAAAAAAGACAGGATCCTTTTTATTCATTTGTGTTCTCCAGAAACTATATACGATTCTTTTTTTGAACGTTACAAAGAACTAACCACTAAAAACTATTGGGCAAATTGGGCAAAAAATCAGTCTTTTCATGACTATAACGGAACAGGCAAGGAGACAATATATAGCTCGACTACTAATAGTACTATGCATGCGAATAACATAAGATTTTCTCGACGATCATGGTTTGGATGAAGATAGGCTTCTGATTTTGGTCTATCTTTAATATCATCTTGTCTAACTTTTCTTCTAATCAATGCCACTCCTGAACCGACCGCCCAACACAAAGTGAACAGAATAAACAGCCCAAACGATAGATAAATTTGTTTACCAATAGCAAGATACAGTAGAAAAAAGTCAATCAGCTTAATCGAAAACAAAGCGACTCTTCGCACCTTTCGTCCATAATAGATCCAACTATAACTCATGCACCCTCACTCCTTCTTAAATTTAATCACTACCTTTTGCTTTCATATTTTGACTTAATGAAAGATTTTCTCATCGATTCTTAGTATAATTTCCTCAATTTGTATCTCAAAAAACATGATTATAAATAAATATATACTAAAAAAATAAAGTGTCCAGAAAAAATGATATCCAGACACTTTATTCATGTTCTTACTATAAATAATACACTTAATTTGATAGGTTCTTTTTTCGTTTACTGATTCTATACGATAAGAGAATTAGTAGGGTTCCTAAAATCACCAACATTGATTGTCCCAACGTTTCTTCTCCCGTAGCTGGCAAAGTCCCTCTAGAATCATTCTCTTTTTCATTATTTTTATGAAGAACACTATAGACATACACCACTTCCTGCGCTTCCTCGCTGAAAATTCCAGAAGCATTATCTGGTATCTCTACTACATACCAGCCTGGGATCTCTTTGGCTTCACTGGCATATGGTAACCCGACTTTTCCACTTAAGACAGTTGGCTCTGCTAATTGATTTCCTTCACTATCTTGGTATTTCACAGTCACTGGTGCCGCATCACTGCGTTCGTATACATACACCACTTCCTGCGCTTCTTCACTGAAAATTCCAGAAGCATTATCTGGTATCTCTACTACATACCAGCCTGGGATCTCTTTGGCTTCACTGGCATATGGTAACCCGACTTTTCCACTTAAGACAGTTGGCTCTG